>Ga0307989_1000193_pt1 | contig 43713 bp, 35 predicted proteins | sample EllFjometagen185_FD_203164 | JGI IMG/M metagenome (GOLD analysis project Ga0307989, IMG submission 203164) | Marine microbial communities from Ellis Fjord, Antarctic Ocean - #185 | ecosystem: Environmental > Aquatic > Marine > Unclassified | place: Southern Ocean | collected 2014-10-08 | reverse complement strand
CAGGTGTGGGTAAATTGTATCAAGCATTTCGATCGCTTCTTCACCATCGTTTGCCTCAACAATTTCGCATTTCAAATCTTTTCTATCATTGGCTTTAGAAAAAAATTTCTTTAAAAGATCTCGTGTTTGAATATTGTCTTCAGCAATCAATATCGTCGGTAGGGATTTTTCTTCATCGCTGAAGTCATTGAATTCAACTGTCATACTTTCTCCTTAATTTCTGGCGTACTCATAGTCACCCTAGCACGACTTACATACCTGCTACTTAATTCTATTTATGCAAGAACCCGTTAAGATTTTCCTTTAAATAATGTTTTCTATTTTTATATACTACTTGAACATCTTTGTATATTTTATCTAATGCCTGTTGCTCTTCTTCACATAGACCGTCTGCTTTTTCTGTATATACTTGCTTGAAGAACTCAAAATACGACTCAGAAACATCATATTTTGCAAAATAAAGTGAAATGAGAAAAATGACTTTTGCATTCTTGAAAGTAAGTATACTCAGTCGTTTTGATGTATGACTGAATTGTTGTATAGCCGCTTTTTGTGTTTTGAGAAGTTGTTTTTCGGCAGCTTGTCTTTTCCCATTTGACATGAGAATCTCGGCCAAGTGTAAGCTAAGTACAATTTCAGACCACTGCTTGGATTCATTTTTATTTATCTTCCTAAGAACCTGATTCGCATCGATTGCCAGTTGATAAATCTTTGTAACCACCGCAATTGATCGTTCATGTGAGTACATATCCGGATGGTTTTTAAATAGAAGACGATTTTGGGGTCTCTGCTTAAGCCAATATTTAATAAATTCAGGATGTGAAATATCAGCGGGTATCTCCTTTACTCTTTTTCTTTTAAACAATCGGTTTTCAACAGAAGCAAAATAGCATGAAGGACATATTGAAACCCTCAGTCTATTGAAATCTATGTAATCAAACCCTTTATTGCTCTCATTATAGGTTGCAACTCCAAATATATTTGTTTTTTGTTTGTGACTATCAGGGATAAGTCTGAAAATCTTAATTTCCCTTTTTGTATTGCATATAAAACAACCTAATTTGATACTCATGATTGAATTATTACAGGGCTCAACAACAAATTTTTCTTCTAAGATGGTGATGGATTTATCATGCTGGTTTTTTCCTTTTTTTATCAGATCATTTTTGCTTTTCTTCCAGATGATGCCTTTTTTACACCATTCCAGCAGTTTTAAGAACTCTGGGTCAGAAAAACCACATGCATCTGATATTCTCTTTAATACTGAATGTTCCTTGGTCGATAAAAATTCGTCCGCAGAAACTATCATGATTAGCTCAAGGAAAATGGTAACTAGTAATTTCTTTTCAATATCAGGCTGAGTACGAATAGGTGGAAGCACATTATTTTTAATATATCCCATCAATTCCTGTCTTTCTTCATTCGTATCTGGTACTGACAGGGCAGATTTCAAAAGCCTTTTATCTGTTGTCCCATAACCATCGCTGGACATTATAATTGCAACAAGTACATCTGCATACCATCTTTTTTGTTCTGCCGAAAGCTGAAGTAATAGCAATTTAATCTCATGAAACTCACCTTCACCGGCTATCAACTTTGTTCGCTCATTTTTCCATTGTAGCCCTGCTTCCGCCCATTTAATCAAATCTTCAAAAAAAGAATCTGTAAAATCAAATAATTTTGCCGTTTGTTTTAGAAATAATCGCTCTTCGTCATGAAAATCCATATCAGATATCATGATCAGTGCAAGTTCCAAAAAAATAGCAACTAAGATCTCGATTTTTATTCCAATGGGCTTTGTGAGTAAGGGTTTTTCTTTTTTTCGAATGAATTCGACAATTTCCTTTCGATAGTCAGGATGATCAACAATATTAATTACATATTGAATATAATCAGTTTCGGAGGCATCAATAATGTCATCAGCAAGAACAGCCGCAACGATATATTGACCAAACCAGAATCTTTGATCTGATGTTAGCAGATGGAGAGGTACGCTCATAATATACTTTTTATTACTACCAAAAAAATTACTGTGTTTACTTAGTCAAATGGATGTCTTAGATTATTTATAACAAAATTGTACTGTTAATTGTATATTTTTTTAATAGCATGATTCTTTATAGACCACAACAATAGCTTGAAAATAAGAGCGCGCTTTCGTTCCCAAACAAAATAAATGAAAAAAAGTAAGGAAAAAATCACTGTAAAACTGGATCCACAAATACAAGAATTATACGCACTACTGGAAGAAGAGAGAAAAAAGAACCTGCGCATGAAGGAACTTGAAAATGAAAACAGTCAGTTGTACGAAACAATCGACTCTCTGAAACAACAAATGTATGCAAAAAAAGAGATCGCCCCTGAAGTTGTAAAAAAGAGAGCAAAAAAGAAATTAGCACTTCATGAACAACTCCAGGAAAAAAAACTTCAAGATGACATCATCGAGAACAAACAAAATAGAATTGAAAATCTTCGGTTATCGTTAAGTAACCATCGGGAGTTGCATGAGTATGATTCAAAATCTTTCAACGACCTGAAATCGACATTAGACTCTCTGGTTGCTGGAAACACGAAAAGAGTGCAACTGGTAAATGATCTTTCAAAAAAGAACGATGAATTATTAGAGGAAAATGAGGAACTAAGATTCATGAGATCTAAATTTGCACATGATTTAAGATCTTTGATGGCATCCATCATTAGCACACTGTCACTTGTCGATCTGGAAGAGAAAGAGACCCTTGAAATACTTATTCCGTCTTTAGAGAGAAAATGTTATGTTTTCATGAATCTAGTGAACGTAATCAACACAAATGAAATAAGCCTTGAAAATATCAATATCGACGATATTGTTGAATTGCTAAATCTGGATGTTGAAAACCATGCCAGCATAAAAATTAAAACGATCGGCAATGATGTTCATTTCCCCGCTGATCAGGCTGCATTTTATGATGTTATTCAAAATCTACTCAATAATTCGATAAAATATTCAGGAATTTCACCGGAAGAGCTAATCATTAGTATCGATGTTTCTCAGGACGAACAGAATACCACCATTAAAATTGCTGATAATGGTACGGGTATCCAGGGGGAAAAGCAGAGCAGAATATTTGACTTATACAATCGGGGGGGAAGGAGTGACAACGAAGGGCAAGGTATTGGCCTGTTCATGGTTAAGCAAATTATCGAGAGTCACCAGGGAACCATTTTATATGATCAGGAATTCAAAGAAGGTGCTCAGTTTATTATCCATTTACCTCGCTGATACCTGTATTACAACTCAAGCCAAAAAAATAGCCCATGCGAATATTTCGTTATCCATTGCCGCTTAACAAATCATACAACATCTTGTATATTATGGTTTTCCTTGAATGGTTTAGATTTTATCTATTGAATAAGCGTCCTCTTATCCCTATAATAAAACAATCAGACATAGCCATTCAAAAGGTGTGTATTTCTTTTTTAAAAAATCATCAAGAGCCATTGAAAAAAAAGTCTCTTATCCCAAATTCAAATGATGGAATAAAAGGATTTTGGAACATTCATCATTTAGACAATTAAATTAAGGTACTTATGAACAAAATTCAGTCAGAAAGTGGTTTCACCGGTGCGCAAAAATATATTCTCGATTCAGAACTGGCGCAAATTGTTAATGTTTCCATGAAACTTGAAATGCCGTTGTTGCTCAAGGGAGAACCGGGCACTGGCAAGACAATGCTGGCACATGCTATCGCAGAGAACTTAAAATTGCCACTCATCATCCTCAATGTAAAATCCAGCATGAAACTGATAGAAACACTTTATCAGTATGATACATTGACTCGCTTAAATGATAGCCGTTTTGGTGATTCCAGCAGAAATGTCAGTGATATTGAAGATTACTTAAAAATGGGTAAAATTGGTCAGGCTTTTATCGCCGAAGAGCGTGTTATTCTACTTATTGATGAAATTGATAAGGCAGACACTGATTTCCAGGATGATATGTTGGATGTGTTAGATCAAATGCAGTTTGACATCATGGAAGTAGATAAAACTATCAAAGCGATCCATAGGCCCATTTTTATCATTACCTCCAATGCGAAAAAAGATTTGTCCGATCCGTTTTTAGGTCGCTGTAATTTTCATCATATTGCTTTTCCTGATCCTAAAATGATGCGGAAGATCATCAATGTCCACTTTCCAGAAATCGACAACACCCTTGCTGAAAATGCGATCTCAACCTTTTATAAATTAAGAGAACTGGAAGGGATCGAAAAACGTCCTGCCACACGTGAATTGATTAACTGGATCAGAGCGCTTAATATAGACCCGGATTTTAAAGCAGGGGATAAAATAAAAAGCGAAGTACCATTTCTCGGAATTTTGTTTAAGAAAAGTCAGGATTTCTCAAAGGCTTCTAATTATGGTAAAAGACGTCGAAACTTTTAAGGTGGATTATGTTTATTAGCTTTTTTTATACATTAAAAGAAGTCGGAATTTCAATCAGCCCAACCTCATTTCTGACCTTGCAAAGAGCTCTTGGTGAAGGTTTAATCAATTCGCTGGATGATTTTTATACGACAGCACGATCGATCCTCGTAAAAAGTGAACGCTATTTTGATCTTTATGACCAGGTTTTCGCACACCATTTTAAAGGTGTTGAATTACCTGATTATGAAAGCATGGAGATGGATGAAATTGCGAAAGGGATGCTGGATCAATGGCTTCAGGATCCAAAGGAACTTGCGGATGCCCTTGGAATCGATGAATCAGAAGTCAAAAACCTATCTCCGGAAGAATTGATCGAATATTTCAAGGAAAGATTAAAAGAGCAGACAGAAAGGCATGACGGAGGGAATAAGTGGATTGGTACCGGAGGAACCTCGCCCGTCGGGCATTCCGGCAAGAATCCAAATGGAATGAGAATTGGTGGAGTTTCACGAAACAAGTCAGCAGTCAAGGTTGCCGGGGAAAGAAGATATAAAGACTATTCCGGTGAAGGACCTTTAACCAGTGCTTCCATTGGAGAGGCATTAAAGCGACTTCGAAATTTAATACCCGTTGGACCCAGAGATGAAATAAACATTGATGAGAGCATTTATCAAACGGTGAAAAACGCTGGAGAAATTGAAATCGTATTCGATAGAGGCATGAGAGATCGTCTTAAAGTAATTTTGATGATTGACAACGGAGGCTGGTCCATGGACCCGTTTATCCCTGTTGTTCAAACTCTTTTTGATTATGCCAGGGCACAGTTTAAAGAATTAAAAACCTATTTTTTCCATAATACGGTTTATGAAAAGGTCTGGCAGGACTCCAGAAGATATACCAAAGAACAACTGGTCACTGATTTTGTTCGTTTCGATCCGGATACAAGGATAATTTTCGTTGGTGATGCCAGTATGGCTCCCCATGAACTCATGTCAGATAACGGTTCTATATACGCTTTTGAAACATCCGGAGCCCCCAGTATTAAGCGTTTATCACTTATTGCGGAATCATTTCCAAATTGTGCATGGCTCAACCCGGTTCCACAGCATATTTGGGGATATACACAAAGCATTGCAACGATTGCCAACATCTTTCCCATGTTTCCACTGACATTAGACGGATTAGAAGCAGCCGTTGCTCATCTAGTTCAAAAGTAGTGGTCACAGCATAAATTCAGTTAAGCCGATGGTTGATAAAGATTTCCATTGGCTTTGCTAAGGTCTCATCCCTTCCTGCATTTCCTACAAATCTCAAATCGGAAAAAGAATTCAAAAAACCAGAAGAATTAGGACTTGATGTACTTGCAAATTTCGTCTAATAAGTAAACATATGTACATCTAATAAAATTCCCGGCCTATTAACTGGAGTCAAGACGATCAATCGGAACATAATCCGGATGATAAATGGCCACAGTAAGGTTCTGAAGACCTTGAATTCAAGAGATAAACTCCAGATGAAAAAACTGAAACACTATATTGAATCACAATTTGAACACAATATCCGTACCTATCAAAAACAGGAGGATAAAAAAGGTGATTTTAAGGGCTTTCCCGATGAGTTGGATCCTCAACTCATCGAAGCCTTGCAAAACCAAGGTATAAATAAACTTTATGCTCATCAACATACGGCATTCGAGTCCATTACCAAAAGGCAACACACACTCCTCGTTTCTCATACGGCCAGCGGAAAGACGCTTTCGTTTTTCCTGCCTGTACTTAACGATTATATTCATTCAGACGCACCCTTTTCCGTATTGCTGCTCTACCCCACTAAAGCATTGTCCCGCGACCAGGAGAATACCTTCGGAAAACTCATGGAAGTCGTTAATAAAAGTGATTATCTTGGAACGTTTGATGGCGATACCCCCCGTGATGAGAGAACCCGTATTCAGCGAAGCAGCGATTTCGTCATCACAAATCCGGATATGCTACACGGCGGCATCTTACCGAATCACAACCGCAAATGGAAGGATTTTTTAGCAAGGTTGCGTTATATCATTATTGATGAGGTTCACATTTATCGCGGGGCATTTGGTTCACACGTCGCAAACGTGTTTAGACGTTTACTCAGAGTCTGTCAGATTCACGGCAGTCATCCGATGTTTATCTGCTCTTCTGCTACGATTGGTAATCCTACCGATCATGTAAAAAATCTTTTTAACAAAGAATTCTTTGTTATTGAGGAAGATGGTGCTCCCAAACCTGAGCGGGAACTCTATTTCATGAATCCATCTCTGGTTCAAAGCCATGGTCATGCTCAATATAGAAAAGGGCCTGCCTCCATCTCAATCCCATTGATCAGAGAAGCGGTTAAACAAAATATCAGAACAATTTGCTTTTGTCGGTCACGTCAAGAGGTTGAGCGCCTTTACCGATCCGTTATCGATAGAAACGCTGAAATCGCTAAAAAAGTTAAACCATACAGAGGGGGTCTTCTTCCCAATGAACGGCGTAAACTTGAACGCGATCTGGTCGATGGAAAAATCACGGCCATCATTACAACCAATGCCCTGGAGTTAGGTATTGATATTGGCGATTTGGAGTTGTGCGTGCTCTCAGGACATCCGGGTACTATCGCCAGCTTCTGGCAGCAATCCGGACGAGTCGGTCGCCAGGACAAACCTTCGGTTGTGGTTTTTATTGCTAAAGATAATCCGATCGATCAGTATTTTATTCATCATCCTGAATTTTTAAAAAGCGCACCCATTGAGCAGGCATTGTTAAATGCCGATAATCCATATATTTTTCTGCAACATCTACCCTGCATGGCACATGAACACCCTCTTAGAGATTTAGAAGAAAGTACCGATCCATTTACCTACCAAGAGGGAGTCAATATCTTAAAAGAGAACAAAACGATTGTTCCTTATCATGATACCTTTCGATATGCACTTCAAGATTATCCTGCCAGAGGTGTCAACCTGCGGGGGATGACTGACTACAATATTGAAATCTATTGCGGAACTGAAGTCATTGGCGAAATAGACCCTATTGGTGCGCGTGGAACGCTTTACAAAGATGCCATTTATCAACATCTCGGACGCCGCTATATGTCGCTGGATTTAGATTTAGAAAAAAAGCTCTGCCGTGTTGAAGAAGTGAATGTTGACTATTATACAGAAGCGCACTGGGAAGGTCGTATTGAAATGACCGAATCTGAAGAAAAAAAAGATCTGCATGATGCACAATTGAATTTCGGATCCATTTATTACAACAAACAGCCAAAACTGTATAAAAAGATACGTGAGCGATCCTATGAAAATATCGGCTATGGGCCCATTACATTGGATCCATTTGAGTATTACACCACCGGCTTTAGTCTACTGGCTCCAAAAAAATGGAATGAAAATTTGAGCCGAATTGACAAACGATATATCAGCGCGGCATTTTTTGGACTCAGCTATGTGCTCAGACACACAGCACCCATACTTTGCATGGCAGATATCAAAGATCTAGCGACGGACATTTCATTGGTTGAGATGGAACCCCAACAGTGGAAAAGTGCCTTATATATGTTTGATACTGTTGAAGGAGGTGTTGGCTATGCCGAGAAAGTCTACGAAAAAATTGAAATCTGCCTGGGACTGTGTTTGGATGTGATAAATAACTGCAGTTGCGAATCCGGATGTCCCTCGTGCGTACCGCCACTGCCGCCCGGAGTATCAGACGAAGAACTCGAAGCCTTACTGGTTGAATCGAATGCATCCATTGCCTGCACCCGATCATTACTATCAGCCCTAATGGAAGGAAACACGGTTATTCCAGAGGTTACCACCCACACCCTGACATCATTACCCAAAATGGAAAAACCACCCCAGGACCTTGAAGAGGAAAAAATAAAAAGAAAACTGGGTCGTGCCGCAAAAACTCTGAAAATCAAACGGGAGCGGTCACATTGATAAATCAGACTTTTCTACACTGCTTTGGCATTGGTCCTAAAACAGAGGAAAAATTACAATCTCTTGGTTTTAATACATGGGAAGACTGCTTAAAAAATCCTGAAATGTTACCATTCAGTCCTAATAAAAAAGACCGGTTTTTAAACTGCATCAGCCAAAGCATAAATGATTTAAACGATGGTAATTTGAATCATATAATTTCACAACTGCCCCAAAAGGAACATTGGCGGATTCTGGAATCATTTTATCAAGATGCCACCTATTTTGACATCGAAACCACCGGGCTTTCATCATATGACAACTATACCACCGTGATTTCCGCTTACCGAAATGGTGAGTTAAAAACATTTGTTTATGGTGAAAATTTGGATGATTTTCTTGACCTGGTTGATAATTCCACTCTGTTGGTGACCTTCAATGGAAATTGTTTTGATATTCCTTTTTTAGAAAACTCCTTCAATATTCCCCAAATCAATTGCCCATATATTGATTTGAGATGGATTTGCTATCATCAGGGATATTCCGGTGGATTGAAATCAATCGAAAGGCAACTGGGTGTACCCAGACCCAAAGGAATTGCAGAAATTGATGGATTTGAAGCCGTTAGACTCTTCCATAAATGGCAAAAAGGAGACCTTAATTCGCGCAAAAAACTGATTAAGTATTGCCAAGTTGATTCATTAACAGTGTTTTTAATTAGCGAGTTGATTCTTCAGGACATGGGGTTTGAAATTGAAACAACTCCCGCCTCTGATCTTTATCAAAAACTTTTAAACTGAAATGAGTCCTGAACTATTACGCTTTTTCTTTGTTTGATCGTATCTTAAAGAATCGTTGTCAAAGTTCGTTCTAAATAATTAGAATCTTTAATTCTAACTTGATTTCGATAAATCAGATTAACCCCTTTACATGAAAGCTCTGTAATTTTCTCTGAATTTACAGCACCTGAAAATAATGCAATCACAGGGATTGCTTTAAGTCCTGGATTTGCATTCACCAACTCCTCCAACAATAAATAAACTAAATCTATGTCATGCTCAATCACCAGCATTTCGAATGATATTTGATTTACTCGGTTAGATATATTGTTTAAAAACTTTGAAATTTTCTTTGCGTTGATTTGAGCAAGTATTTGTCTTTCTGCCGTCTGCTTATCTTCTTCAGTTGTATCACCCTGTTTTATCAATGCCAGTTTCTCTTCAGGAATGGATGAATCCAATTTCAGTCCAGCATCAATATGGTGATAGCTCACTGCTTTTAAATCTTCAAACGCGTTCCCAATCGCATATTCAATCAATTTACATGAGTCAGGGCTCATGGAAACAATGCAGATATTACTGATTTTCTCATGGGACATTTTCATTTGATTCAGGTGTTGTTTAGCTTTACATGCTGCCTGATAAATTAATTCTGCATTTTCCTGATAAAATTTATTCAATTCAATCCAGCACTCCTGATAGGCCAAATCAACAAGTTGTTTTTGAAAAGCCTGCTTTTCAGATTTCAGCTTTTCAATCGCATCAGACACATCCGGGTATTTCTTTTGTGATAAATCATGCTGAAACTGTTGAATTTTTCTGAGTAATATTTTTTGGGTTGATGCACAGCACAGAATAATCCCATCATGTAAAAAGGGTTCAAAAAGGTCAGTATTCAAAGTCACAAAGTTTTTTAAACTACCTACATTTTCAGTGATATCCCAGAATATTCGCCGTCCATCTCCTTGTATTTGCCTATTTATAGTCGACGCCTGAACCTGATCATCATAAAAAACCAGGACATTTTCTTCATAGGTTTTAATTACATTTTCATTTTTAGGGTTCCATATGTCTGCGTTGTCCAATAAAACGGTGACAATTTCAAGTTTTCGTCCAGCCAGTGAATTGGTATATTTTTCCTGATCCGCAAGAATCTTCGAACTTGAAAGATTCTTGACCTGATCACCCAGCTTCTTAACCTGAATGAGCAGTTGCTTCCTCCGCGAATTTATTTCCTCATATTCTGATAATTCATCAACAACGGAAGGCCTTAAAACAACATCCAACGTTACTTGCGGAAACCCTGGAATATCAAAGATTGACTCTTCAATGATGATATTTTTATTAAAAATACTATCATCCGCAGGTTCTTTTGAAATATTTACCAAAAAACGTTCGGTTTGATCCAGTGTCTGATCAGCGGTTAAAACCTGGTTGTATCCATCATTCCTTAGTATATGCCAGAAAATTTTGCTAATAATAGGATAATCAGTACAGATTGTTACAGGAATGCTTGCTTTTATACAGGTACAGTTCTCCTGATTCGCCTTAAATAATTTTTCACTGATTTGATAGCGAATTTGTTCATTCAGTTTATATAGAAACGACGTAAAGTTAGGCGATCCTTTTTTAATCTGCGCATATGAAATAATGTGCTGGATTGAAGAATTCTCCGTCTTTATTTCAATCAGGTCTCTTAATTGTAATCCATAGCTCAAAAAAACTTTATCATCGGACACAAGAAATACAGGATTTCTATTTCCCCGTTTACGATATGTTTTTAACTGAGGATAAGCATCCATGAAATCATCCGGTTGATAAGTCCTACCGTGCCAGACAATACCTTCCACATCATCATAACCTATAATCGATACTGTCTTTGTTTCGTTTAAATAATTAATAATATCTGTTTTTATATCAAGCTTTGGTAGGGGATCAATTTCAAATATGGTGTCGAAATCAGATGAAAAAGGAGCAATAAGACCGGGTTCCGGGTTCAACAGCATGCCATAATTAGCAAAATCAAACAATACATCCTCATTAGCCGAAAAAATACTCTTTAAGGTTTTTTCCAGCTTATTTTCAATCAGGTAAATGTCCGGTTTTAAGATTTGTGATAATTGACTACACTCTGAGATAATACTCTCTAACTCGCTAAAACTTTTAAATAAGGCAAGAGATGTAAATATGATATCTGGACTATTTGACTGAATTGCGTCCGTACAAATCTCATTAAAACGGGTAATTTTTTTTCCAACGTAAAAAAATTCCAACTCTATTGATTCCTGCTTTATCTCATTTTTTAATAAATGAGAAAACGGGGTCCAAAAAAGCCTTGGAATTCCCAAGGCCATTACTTTAATTTTCTGTTTCACGTTGTCAAACAAGCTTGAGATGTTAACAAAGGGTTCTAATATTGCTATTTGAACTTTTTTAAAAAATATGAATCAACTTTTCACTCTAACACAGTGTTTTTTTCAGTTTTTAATATCTATTCGGCAACAACAATCATAAGCAAAATGGATAGCATTGTAAAACCAAATTGAAATCTTTAATTTATAAACAATAGATATATGGAAAACCAATTAAAATCTCTTTCATTTTTATTTTTAAAATAGTATTAATCATATTTAAAGCAAGTTTATGCGAGACGGTGCTATCAAAATTAATAAAGCAGCATTATTCTTTTCAACGTTTTCTGTCAAAGATATTTTAGCCCTATTTCAGACCACTCAACAGTCCAACCTCTAAGCAGACATATCAAATGATTATCTTGACGCAGAACGAGATTACCAAAAAACAGAAGCAGATTAAAAAGGATAGTCTTTTAGAAATTAATCAGCTCCTGAATTCAGGAATTGATTTTTTTAATACCATTTTTCCAAAAGCCACTATTAAAACCCGAATTAACAACCAGACATTTGGATCACCTGCAGAAGAATTACTGAATTTCACAATTAAGAACATTCAACAGTGGATCAGTAATATCTTAGACGATGTCATCGACTCTTATCATTTGGATGATAGACCCCATCCATCCATGGCGAATATCAGATTAACTCATGATATTAATAAAGTTTTTCTAAAAGCCCTATTAAGAATTCTTGCCTGTAATCGAAATTTAAATGACGGTGATTTTTTACTGATTGATGAAATAACCCAATCGATGAATGTCAGTAAAAAAGATGTCCTAAATATCATTGAACAGGCCCAGTATGAAATTCGTAAAGACTTTTTCCAATCCTTATTAGAATATTTATCTGAAGAGCAACGAAATCTTTGTGCAATCCTTTTACTAAAAGCAATCCGGGCAGATGATCGGGTTCATCCAGCAGAAATCAAATATTTTGAAAATATCTCTCAACTATTGAAATATGATCAAATTCGCCTGGAGCAAATTGAAGAGGAAGCCAAACATTTTAATTTTGAAACGACCCGTCTTCTTAATGAAGAGTTGTCGATTTATATGTTTGAATATCTGATTGAAATCGTTATGTGTGATCGGAAATATGATCCCAAAGAATCTCAGTTTATTCATGATGTTGCCAATTCGTTGGGATTTAATAAAACCGATCAGGATAAGATTATTCAGCCTGTTGCCACTTCTTTAATGGTTAAAGCGGATCTGTTTCAAGACAGCCAATAGAATCTATCCTGGATTTAAGTTATTGATATATGGAATACATATTTGACGAAACACACACGAAAGCTAAAACGGAATTAATCCGTAATGCGTTCTTCGCACTTTCAGAAAGTCCTGAGATTCAAGCTGAAGTTTCAAATTTGAAACAGTTTTCTGACCCGTTAAGAACTTTATTAAAAAGTAATAATGAAGATGAAATAGAAATCGCCTTTTTGAACCTCTATTGTGAACTCCATAGAGCAGGTTCAACATATTCTGATGATGAACGCCAAATTCTGGACAATAAAAAGGGGTATTTTAATCATCCCGGTGGAATATCTCCACTGTTAAAAGCGGAGTCCTTTATTAAGCCAGAATCAATCGTTGCAGATCTAGGGGCCGGAAATGGCCTGCAAGGACTGATGTTTCAATACTTGTATCCTCACCAAAAAACGATACAAATTGAGCTTTCAGCAGAAATGATTCGAATGGGAAAAATATTCCAAAAAGTGTTAAAAATTCCAGAATCCAAGATTAGCTGGGTTCAGGATGATATATTAAACGTCTCACTGGATGAAATAGATTTTTTATACCTCTATCGCCCATCAAAACCTATAAAAAGTGGGATCAAACTGTATGAAAAAATATCTCACGATTTGAATTCAAGACAACGTGCTCTGACTATTTTCAGTATTGCTGATTGCCTTAAAGATTATTTAAATGTCGATTATAAGATTTTTTATACGGATGGTCATTTAACCTGTTTTGAGAAGAAATAAAATGTCATGAACCAGACGACGATTAAAGAGACCACCATGCTGAAAGGCGGAGTTGGCTTACATTCAGGTCAGAAAACTGATTTGATATTCTACCCCGCCCCAGAAAATCATGGAATTGTTTTTTACCGCTTTGACAAACAAGTCAAAATTCCAGCGAATTATCTATACGCAAAACCTTCTGAACTTTGTACAACCATTGAAAATGAGGGGGTTTCAATTTCAACGATTGAACACCTTTTATCTGTCTGCAATGGCTTGGGCATCGACAATCTTTTAGTCGAACTAAGCGCAGATGAAATACCAATCATGGATGGTAGTGGGATAGATTTTCACAATGCAATTCTGCAGGCTGGTATAAAGCAACTGGATTGTCCCAGAAAAGCCATCAAGATACTGGATACCATTTCATATCAAAATGAAGATATCATTATCTATGTATCTCCTTCAGAAGAGACCAATTTTACATTTTCTATCGATTTTGATCACCAACAGATTGGACAACAGGAGTATAGTTTTCAGTTAAGTGGAAATAGATATTCCGAAGAAATTGCCAAGGCTAAAACATTCGGTTTTCGAAAGGATATTGACAAGTATAAAGATCGAGGCTTAATAAAGGGAGGAACTGAAAAAAATGCAATCATCCTGAATGAGGAGGGGCATTTTGATAATATGGAAGTAATGACCTGGCTGAACGAACCCAATCTTCATAAAATCCTTGATCAGATCGGCGATTTCTATTTAGCCAACAACCTGCGCATTATTGGAAATGTATTCTCCCATAAAAGTGGTCACTCTTCCCATCTGAAATTTATCCAATACTTAATGGAAGAGTGCACCGACAAATACTCAGTTATTGAAATCTAGGTGTAACTCACTTAATGTTTTGAATACTAATTTTAAAGGCATCTCTGGTTTTTTCCAAATCTTCTTCCGAATGAGCTGTTGACATAAATGAAGCTTCAAAAGCAGACGGAGCGAGATAAATTCCTTGACCTAACATCTCTTTAAAGAATGCCGCAAAGCGAACTGTATCGCATTTGAGTGCATCACCAAAACAATTGACATCCTGATCAATAAAGAAAAAGCCAAACATCCCGCCAACCTGCTGAATCCGAAATGGAATCGAAGCCTGGGTAAAGATATCTTTTATCTCATTCACCAGCCAGCTTGCTTTACTACTAATGTCTTCATAAACACCCGGTTTATTCAGTTCTTTTAAGGTTGTATAGCCTGCAGTCATGGCGATTGGATTCCCGGATAACGTACCCGCCTGATAAACATCACCCAAAGGAGATACCTTTTCCATAATATCCTGACGCCCACCATACGCACCAACAGGCATTCCTCCACCAATGATCTTACCTAGAGTTGTTAAGTCAGGGATAATATGAAATAATTCCTGTGCTCCACCTTTAGAAACTCTGAAACCTGTCATTACTTCATCAAAAATCAGAACAATGCCTTCTCTATCACAGATTTCCCGTATCCCTTTTAAAAATCCTGCCTTAGGAGTAATAACCCCCATATTCCCCGCCACAGGTTCCACAATTATTGCCGCAATTTCGCCAACATGCATATCAATCAGATCTCTAACATCATCTAAATTATTATATTCAGCAATAAGGGTTTCTTGGGCAAATGTAGCCGGAACACCCAATGAATCGGGAGTCCCCAGTGTTGCGGCCCCGGAACCGGCTTTTACCAGCAGGAAATCCGCATGACCATGATAACAGCCTGAAAATTTGATAATTTTGTCTCTTTTGGTAAATCCGCGAGCGAGACGTATGGCACTCATTGTTGCTTCAGTCCCGGAATTGACCATTCTCAACATATCAATGTTAGGCATCATTTGTTTAATCAATTCTGCCAATTCAATTTCAATTTTTGTAGGGGCTCCAAAAGACAATCCATTTTCTAACGCTTTATGAATCTCTTCCAGCACAATTGGATTTGAATGGCCTAGAATCATAGGTCCCCAGGAACCTACATAGTCTATAAACTTATTGCCATCTTCATCATAGACATAACTTCCGGCAGCTTTTTTGATAAATAGAGGACTCAATCCAACGGATTTAAAAGCACGAACAGGACTGTTTACCCCACCCGGCAATGACAATTGAGCTCTTCTGAATAGCTCATTTGATTTTAAAAAATGCATTTGACCTCATTTTGCTTTCGAGTTAAATAATAATGCGGCTTAAAAAAATTCTGATCTAACGTTTCGGCCAGGAAGTGAATCGCTAATTCATTTAATCTGTTCAAACCGTAAAATTTTCAATTAAAAATTGTATTGTACATGCAACCCTGCCATGGAAAAATCTTCGGTATCGATGGGTCTGACACTGTCGTTTACAGTATATGCTTCCTTTGGCATAAATAAACCCGCAAAAAACTGAAAAGAGAGGTTTCGCTCAAGTTGCCAGGTTGTTCGAAAATCAAATTCGAATCCAATATCACTTCCTTTGTCTTCCGCCTCTCCCACTGTATTTATAAAAACGGGACTATTACGATAAAACCAATAAGCTGACATTTCCAATAAAACATCCTTTTTGGGGGTTTGGTAGTCAGCTTGAATTTTGTGGAATCTAAGATTTGAAACGGAGTGTCCATCGCCCACTCCTTCGTCACCATTAAAGTATATGAGAGCATCGCCAAACCCTCCCTTTTTGACCTCATAATACGCTGCCGAATCGGATTCCCATATTTTTTGTCCATCAGTTTCGTTTGAATTTCCACTTCCCCAAAAATAGGTAAAACTCGATTTCCATTCATCACTGATTAAATATTGGGTATTAAGCAGATATGCATTACCATAAAAATTGCTGTTTGATAATTCCGTCACATCACCATTTTCCTGAGTTCCTGTATGATATTCTCTGGTACCTGACTGGTTCATCCAAAGAAAGTCCAATAAAAAATCATAATATGCCCATTTGACATTAAAACCGAAATACTCCACATCGCTATTGTCATAATAGACCCGTTCCCCTGATGCAGCATCCCCTGTTGTATCATGATAGGTCGTGTTTTCACCTACCCAACCACCATAAACTGCCAGAGGAATATCATGCCCCTGATGAATAGTTCTAAAAATCTCAATGGAAAGCGACTCCTGTTGCCTTACGGACTTTTCTCCCCACGGATCAGGAATTTTAATCCCTGATTGATATATGGGGTATAACAATTGAGCCCAATACAGCGATGATTCTCCTTCATCACCGATTTTCGCTGCCCCAATATAATAACACCAGGTACCAATACGACATCCCTGAGTTATGGCAGTTGCACTTCCATCAAAAACCAAACCTTTTCGATCGGCAATGTTAATATCCTGTTTTCCTAATAATAAACGAGCATTTGGATTATGATTGTACTCTAAATATGCTTCCTTAAAGACAACGGTTAAACCCTCATCACTACTACTGTCACCTGCCTCAATTTTATACCTTGAATCATATTCAGATTCCTGTTCTGACACTAAATCAGATTTATTCCCCAGTTTAATTTTAAATGAAACATTAGAATTGACCTTGGATTGTACCTGTAAATAGAAATCCTGAAATATATCTCCCCCCAAATCATCTCCGGAGAACAATCCTAATTTTTTAAAATAATAATGTGCCTTGTACTCTCCGCTAAACTGCGCATGTGGATCATAACTATTATCTTCCTTAACAATTTCATATTCCCCTCTCTGTAAAGGGGTAAAGTTTTGTTGCGCGAATAGAGGCTTAACGTTGATTAGAAATCCAATACAAACAAAACAGAAAATTGTATTCCTTATAGTTCTGCAATGGTTATTCATCATTTTCTCAAAAAGTTATAGATTTTTTCCTTCAATCTCATTAATCAATCATAGAGTTAGTGTATAATCACCTATCGGTGAAATACTCAAATTAACTCGCTTGATCTTTTCCATAAAACATTTTTTTAACGCGTCTGTTATAGAGTTCTTTATTTTGACAAAAAAATCTAGGCTGAATATTACCGGATTAGAAATATTATTTTTTACTATCATCGATACTAAATACCATTAAATGATAACAAAGGATTTGCACTTACCCGTGATAATACAAATAAAATGGCTTTCATGGTATGTTTTTCACCTTATTTGAAATCACTTTTTGTTCAACATTTAGCCCGATAAAATTCAGAAACTTATAAATATATTCTTGTCAATTTATCTGTATTTATCTGATATTTGTCAAATCCTTGCAAAAATGCATACCATTAAGCCCAGATCAGATCTTTTTTTAGCATTACTTCCGTATATTGGAATAACTTTTGCTTTCAAAGCAGTATTCGAATTCGGACGAATATTATAAAGAACTTGTCTCACCCCCAATACTGGCAACAATATGGAAAGCGGTAAATCATTGATTTCTGAACATATTTTAGATGAAGGTGCCATTCTATACAGCTCATCTTTAGGAAACATATTAATTGGTTGTCCTCCTGAAATTCTTAAGACAATGATGACCAAACATGTTCCAATGCCCGACACAATTGTCATACCTGGAACACTCCACAAATTTAACTCTTCTCAGGCATGTTTAGAATTTCCTTTTTATCACTTTTTATTTATTCAGCAAGGCTTGGCTCGCGGTAAAAAATTCAAAGTGTTGGCTAAAAAGTCCACCTGTGAAAAATTGTCAAATATGTTGAGAGTAACACTGTTAGGTCCGGATTTGAAAGAGAGCCTTGAGGTTGAGAAAAAACTGGGACTACCGCTCAGACTCGATCAGAAAAAAATAACACAGATATCTCAGGAAATTGAATTTCTGGCTCCAAAAGATAAAAATGGAAAGAGCTATCAATTGGAAGAGATGATTGAGTTCGTTCCCTTTGAAACTGGAGATAAAATTGTTATCTATGATTCATTTAAAACCCATCCGGAAATTACGATTCAGCGCAATGAAGATGATGAGTTTACTCTTTCATGTGATAAGGAACTGAAGTGTCAATTAAGCATTTCCCAAAAGCAATCCCCTGTTTATGAAATAAATACAGCCAGACTGACAGAGGCAGAAAATTCTTCCGAATCATTGTTTTCAATCATCAATTTGGGTTCTAGTGAAGGATTTGATCCCACTAAACCCGCAAATGGATTTCTGATACGTTTCAATCAAAAATGGTTCCTTTGGGATTGTCCGTCCTTTTTAAGAGAACACTTAAATCAAATTGGAATATCGTTTGATCAAATTGATGGTATTTTCATCTCACATGTCCATGAGGATCATCTCGATATCATGGAAACCGTCAGCGAAACGGGGAAAACCACTATTTATACCTCTCCCGAGATTTACCACTGCATGGTCCTAAAACTAATGGCCATATTGGACTGTACCTATGAAGAGGCGCTTGAACACTATGATTACAAGCCTATCTATGCGAATCAACCTTTCACTTTAGCTGGAGCAAATCTGGAAGTTTTTTATTCAAGTCATGCTATACCTGCTCTCGGCTTAAGATTTTCCCTGGAATCAGAAAAGGCGACTCATCGCTTTTTTATATCAGGTGACAATCTTTCAAATAGAATGATTAACACACTGTCTCAGGCAAATGTATTTAGTTCAGAAAGGCTTCAAGAGATTGAATCATTTTTACCCAAAAATGCAGATTATGACTTGGCCTTCGTTGATTCAGGAGGAGGTGCAATCCATGGTGATGTTGAAGACTATTGTGATCACAAGACAAAAATAGTATATATGCATACTGGAAAGAAACTAGAAAACCTACCCAAAAACCATCTTTCACTTAAAGCAGGGCAAAAATTTATACTTCAAAAATAATATTATTTGTTACCGATTGATTGACCATTGAGCACTTTGTTTTTTTAGAATTTGATTAGAGCTAGATGAATGAACTTCAAATGAATTGCGATGTTTAGAAACCGGATAACCATCAAACGATCAATCATTTTTTAGAAATAAATAAAACAGACCTTGCAAACCTCAAAACAGCTTTAATTCGTTTTATCAAGGAATCAGTGACTAAAATTTTTTAGTTTTCTTTCCGCTTTATCCTTTCATAACCTCTTGATCTGTTTATTTTAGTTTTGAATATGAAAAACAATCATTATTTTCTCCCACTTTTTTTATCATTATTACTCCTTTTTGTCGGAAATGCGGTTAACACTGTGTATTCAACACCATTTCCGGTGAAAGGAGAAATTTACGGTACTACTGAGAAACAAATCGGGACAGCACACGTCTACCCAAGGTATGTTGAGATATTTGATATTAAGAATCAATTCGTTGGAAAGGTCGGAATTCTCGTTGAAGAAGGCGTTGCAAAGCTTTTTCTCGTAAATAGTGATAACAACCCTCTGCTCGTCGGATATGCCAATAAGGGGATTATATTTGACAGCAACGACGAAATAAGGGGAAAATATTTTTGGACACCCACATGGTCATTTGTTTATAAAAAGGACGGTAAAAGAGCGGGCAAAGTGAAGTGTATTGCTTGGCCAAGAGTGTGCGCAGTCGGAGTAGGAGGATATTTACTGAATCTTTTTAAGGATTAGATATGAAACACAATCGAAAGGCGGCTGTGAGTGGATACTTTTATCCAGATAATCCAACGACGCTGAAGAGTAGTATTGTGAATTATTTATCATTATCACAGCGAGAATCCAGTGATACCGTTCGAATGCTGATCGTGCCTCATGCGGGATATACATATTCTGGAAAAATTGCAGCCGAATCATATTCAGAAATTACGACGGATAATTTTAATCATATCATTTTGTTGGGTCCTTCCCATCGGTACTCATTTAAAGGAGTCTGCGGAACGGATGTCAAAAACTGGGAATCACCATTGGGAATGATAAAAATTAAATCCCTCAATGATAAAGGAATCACCATAAATTCAGATTATCACGCTAATGAGCACTCACTTGAGGTTCAAATACCTTTCTTGAAATTTCTGCTACCTGAAGCGGTTCTTACACCACTTTTGCTTTCTGGTCCTTGCAACCTGGCACAAAAAATAGCGAATCAACTGATTTCACTTGATGCTGAAGATGTTTTATGGGTGATTAGTTCAGACTTTAATCATGTGGGACCCAATTTCCATTACTACCCTGATGATCACAATTTTGAATCGGGCGAAAAATTAGATTTTTTGGCACTCAAACACATTGTTAGTGGAAACATTAATGATTTTCAGTCGTATTTAAGCCAATACAGCGCTACAATCTGTGGGGCTCTGCCCATTTTAGTCGGCATGTATTTACGAGAAAAAATTGGTCTTCCGAATTTTACATTAAAAAATTATGATTGTTCTGGAAACCAAACAAATGATATTAACTCAGTCGGTTACGGATCTCTATACTGCTGATATTTTCTACTTTAACTAAAAATTTCGTCATACCAAACCATCATGACTATTGAAGAAATCATTGATCGATTAAAAAACTTTGCATTATTTGAAAATATTTCGGGTGATTATGAAAAAATGGAAAAAGTTGCCAAAATTCTGGAATCCCGAACAATAAAAGCCGGTGAATACATAATGAAACAAGGTGATAAAGGCGATGAACTTTATATCTTGATATCCGGTGCTGTCAGAGTATGCAAAAATACCAAGAAAAATGAGGAGTACACCATAGTTGACCTTAAAGCTGAGTACAACGTATTCTTTGGGGAAATAGCTTTAATGGACAACGATGTTAGATCGGCGAGTATTAAAGTCCTGCAGGATTGCGAGGTTTTGGTACTGCAAAAAGATAATTTTATTACACTTGGAAACCAGTATCCAGAAATTTGTCTCCCCATTACCCGTACAATTGGAAACAAAATTTGCAGTAATCTAAGAAATGCGAATAATGATGTAATTTTACTTTTTGATGCGCTGGTCAACGAAATTCAAGCGACACAGCTTTAGTAAAACCGGACCCTCAATTCCGGTTTTACTAAAAATAAAAAATCCCCTGATTTAATTGGGTTATTATCATCTAAAAAGAGTCACTCCAGTGTTTATTGTTCTGCAATAGCCATTGAGTAGACTTTATCCAGGAAATCCCAAGCCTTCGATATTGTTCTTCCCTTTGCTTGTCGTTGAATCCATAAAAATAATCTTTTTGATTCGCCTCTCGATAGTACCGTCCGTCTTGACTCATAACTGCCCAATAATTTCCGGGACGATTTGTGTACGCAATTGCTTTTTGCTTCGTTGTAAGCATTGAAACCCCCATCCATGGGGCTGTATATTCTATCCCCATTAGATCCATAATTGTTGGAGCAAAGTCAATTTGACTGTAATAGTCATCAACAACAATATTTTTTTTAATCTGTCCGCCAAGAATTAAAAGCGGAATCTGGCTGCGAAGCTTAATAAAATCTTCAAAATTTGAAGGCGTTTTTTGGGGCTGTTGATAGTTGGAAGTATCAGCATAGATAAAAACCAGTGTATTGTCATACCAAGGTTCCGATCTGATTTGCTTAATAAACTTTCCAAGCATTGCATCCGTATAGTGCATTGCCTCATGGTATTTTTCTGCATCATCAGCGTTTTTGTATAATTTGTATGCTTCAGGTACATCAAAGGGATGGTGATTCGTGGTTGTTAAAGCTGTTGAGAAGAAAGGTTCATTCAGTTGATCCAGCACAGATTTCCATTTTGCGAACATTACCTCATCTGAAAAACCCCAACCCAGTGTTTCAGAATTCGATTCAAAGGAAAACTTATCGTATAGAGTATCAATTCCAATTTTGGGCAAAAAATTTATTTGACCATCAAAAGCGGCATCTGAACCATTAACCCAGGATGTATTATATCCCTGTTTTTTTAATATTTCCGGCAAACAAAAATAACTGTTATCAGCATACCGTTTCATGACAGGTGCACCATAATTTGGCATAATGGAGCAATAAGATGCCACTTGGCCATGTCTGGTTTGAAATCCATTGGCATAAAAATTATTAAAAAAAACGCCTTGCTGACTTAACCGGTCAAAATTGGGGGTTAGCTTTAATTCACTTCCGTATATGCCTATATCAGATGATCTAAATGATTCAAGCATCAGAAACAGAATATTCGGTTTTTTAATCCCACATAAAGCCTTACCTATATCATTTTGTTCTGCTATCAACTTGCATGTTGTGGGAATATGGGTTCTCACAAGTGGGAAATCATTATACTTTGGTGCAGATGGAATAACCCCAGATAATACATCAGCGATAAACTGAAGTTCCTGGATCGGTTTTTCGATATTGACTTCTTTCTCAATATTTCTGGAGGAATAAAAGTAGAATAAACCAGAAGAAGTCAGTGGATCATTGATATTTTTACTGACATATGAGTTTGCATAGGATCCGGTTAATCCTCCAATGACAAGCAGAAAAACCAAAGTAACCCCTGCCGTTAAAAAGGATAACGGGGTATTTTGTGTTTTTTTCCGTTCCACTCTTCTGCCAACAAAAATGAATATTGCCAAAGGAACCACAAAAAGTAATAAAAAGCTTTTATCCATTAAGGAGACACCAATTGTCGAAGTAAAGCTGCTGACTTCCCCCAGATATTCTATGGTCGAAAATGGCAGGTGTGTTCCAAACTGATTTATGTAAATATAGTCTGTAAAAACAAAAAATAAATAGATAAATACAATGATTCCCTGAGAGAAACATTGCCTCCGGGTTCTTAGCAAAAATGTCAAAATCAATGCCAGAAAAGCCAAAGTAGCTGCATTCATAATATCATACCCAACACCTAAACTGAGATTATGATATAAACGCATGTTTTTTTCAGGAAACCGGAAGAAAATAATGAGATGGGATAAAATCCCCGATACTGAACAAAGTGTAAAAGTTAAAAGTGTTGTTAAATCTAGCTTATTTAGAAGTCTCATAGTGTGTAATAGCTCTACTTTATTTTGCGGTTCAAAGCACGATACCCGGAAAAATCATAAAAAATATACATATTTGTAATTTTTACGTATTGCCATAATATCGGTCAATATGGATTTTTGTATATTTGACGTCTAACTATACCATCTATATGATATTTATCAGTAGAAATTCTTAACCATCGTATTTCAATAATCAGCTATTCGCTTTGATGTAACTGAAAATATGTTTATTTTAACTGATGGCTGACAATTTCTTAACTTTCATCGTAAATATCAATTATTAAATCGAGATTATAATCGAAAATATATATTTTTCGTTCAGTCACAAATTGATAAAACAAGATCAAATCTTCAACAATGAAAAAAATGAATTCTTTGCAAAATGAACAACTGATTGCAATTATAAATCAATTCACACCTCAAAATATCATGGTCATTGGAGACCTGATGTTAGATCAATACATCTGGGGGCATGTGGATAGAATTTCACCGGAAGCGCCCATTCCAGTGATAAAGATGGAACGGGAAGAATTCAGGTTGGGTGGAGCCGCAAATGTCGCCGCAAATGTAGCGGCATTAAGTTGCAACACTTATCCGATTGGTGTTATTGGGCAGGGATCGGCAGGAAAACAGATCAAAAATATCTTTGATTCATTGAGTATTCAGACAGAGGGCATTATCTCCACTCCAGAGTTTCAAACCACGGTAAAGCAGAGAATTCTAACTGAGCAACAACAACTATTGCGTGTTGATTATGAATCCGGTACTGAGGATGGATTCCCCTATGAAAAAGCGTTGATTGATAAAATCATGTTACTGATGCCAAAAATGAACGGAATTATTTTATCCGATTATGCCAAAGGGGTATTGAGTGATAAACTGGTCAAAAAAACAATTTCAGAGGCACATAAACTTGATATTCCTATCATGTGTGATCCGGGCAAAGGGATTGACTTTTCAAGATATTACGGCATTACGGCAATTAAACCGAATAGATTTGAGACCGAACAACTTACCAATATTGTCTTAAAAAGTAAAGCATCCATCCTAGAAGCCGCTTCAATCATCAAGAAAAAATCCGGTGCTAAATTTCTCACTATCAGTTTAGATAAGGATGGTATTTTGCTTTTTTATAACAAAAAGAAATATCACTTTTTTGAAACAAAGGCGAGAGAAGTCTTTGATGTCACAGGAGCAGGTGATACGGTTGTGGCAATTATCGGTGTCCTGACTGCAAATCAAATTGCACCGGAAATATCTGTACAAATTGCCAATGTGGGAGCTGAATTAGAGATTTCCCATATGGGAGTTGTTTCCATCAAATGGCAAGAAATTACAGACTACCTTTTGAACGATAACCTGAATAAAAAAATCACTACCCTTGACCAGCTGGTTATTGACATCAAAAAACTGAATGATACACCACTGGTGTTTACCAATGGATATTTTGATAATATTTCTGCCGGACATCTCAGGTTCCTCCTCGAAATTGGTAATATTCCAGGAAAACTGATCGTCGCTATTAATAGTGATGAATCTATTTTCAACGAGAAAGGTTCTTACCCCTTGTTAAAGGAACAGGATCGTGCAAGACTATTGGCAAGTTTAGAAAACGTCTATCGTGTTATAATATATAACGAAAAAGATGCATCCAAGACAATAAAAACAATCTCTCCAAATATAATTGTGAAAGGAGAGAAATTCAAAAACCTGGAGTTACCGGAAAAACAGGCAATTGAAGATATCAATGCCAAGCTGGAATTTGTCAAATTCTTTCAATGGTAGAGACCCACATCTAAATTTAATGAAAGATCTGATTAGTATTAACCCTATATCCGAACCATAAGTTGTTAAGAATAATATCAGGCCGTCTTAAAGGTAAAAAGTTAAAAACCCCAAAAGGCAGTCAAACGCGACCCACTCTGGAAAAGACACGAGACGCACTATATAATGTATTGCAAAGCCGCTATCCCTTGGAAGCATATGAAGCGTTCGATCTTTTTTCCGGTAGTGGTGCACTTGGATTTGAAGCTTACAGCAGAGGTGCACAAAAAGTCTTTTTTTTTGAAAACAATCGTCAGGGTTATCGACAATTGAGGCAAAACGTGGCTTTATTATCATTGGAATCTTGTTGCACTGTATATAATACAGACACGATTCAATGGTTAAAGAATCAAAGTTGGCAGGGCGGACCTAAACTTTTTTTACTTGATCCCCCCTATCAAACAGAGTTAGCTCAGAAAACGATTGATATTATTGCTTCAAAAGGAAAATCCTTAGCTGAAAGCCTGCTTGTCATTGAAACAGAAATTAATGTAGCATTTGATTACCCCGTATTTTTCCACCTATTCCAACAAAAAATATTTGGAAAAACCAGACTTGATTTTTTCGAAATTAAATAAAAATCCTATGATGAATCCGTTAAAAATTTTTCTGACAATCATCATTCTGTGTTTTATTTCACAGATAGCAACTGCTGAAAATGGGTCTATATTACTATTAAAAAAGACATATTTTTATAAAAATAAAAATAAGGCGGGGGGTAAGATATTTACAAAAAAGAAACAGGCATATGATGTTATTGAAATATCAACTACTTCAAAAAACAGTCTTATGTTCAAAATAGTAGTAAACACTGAAAACAATGTTATTAACGGCAGTGGGTATATCATGGAAACAGATGAAGAATTGCATCATATGGAACTAAAGAAAGTAAAAGTATACCCTGTTGTCCCATTGTCAGATTCTGACCTGACTAAACATCAGTATGTTCCCTCCAATCAATTATCATTTACTGGAATTCAAAAGAAATCTCCTGATTTTACCAATTTGACATGGAGAGCTGTCAACTATAAAACCAATGCCCATAAACAATACTGGGTTGCTGATTGGGCAGGTGTTTATCGACCCAATAAAAAAGCAGACTGGCTGACATCAATATATAAAGAGGCAAAACGACAAAATATTGATTCAAAGTTACTAAATAAAATTCTTATGGGGTTCGTTGAAACTGGTTTTACAAAGGATCAGGTCCGAATGTCATTGGGAATTCCTTTAAAAGAGCAACAGGTGGAAAACTCAACCAATATCGAGTGGATCTATAGCAGTCAAAAAATTGTTTTTAAAGATAATTTAGTACTTCGGGTACTTTGAGATAATCGCGGTTCTCAATGTATCTTGATATATTTAGCATAAATAATCAACAACTTACAGAATGTATCGATATATAGTCTGCGTTGAATAATCAGATATTACGATATCAGTGGGTATCCCTAAAAACTGACTTATTGAGGAAAGATTAAAAGAGGTGTATTTTCGTTAAATCTGTGCTTTTTCCAGTATTACGTTGTGATAAATAACAAATATAATATCACTTGATTCTAGAAGTCAAACGACTGTTCTGTTGGATTAATTAGACGATTTCGCACATCTGAAACCAACATCCTGCCAGCCATAATTTGGATTACTGCTGTCACGGTACCATCCAGTGGAGTGTTCCTTGGTTTTTGCCCAGGAGCCCCCGCGAATAACCCGTAATCCTCTGCTTTTGTTGTAATATCTACTTCTAGGATAGGGTTTAAGATAACTTCCGACCCATTCTCGAACATTACCTGCCAGATGCTGAACACCAAAAACAGAAACATCCTTATTATTAAAATCAACCGTCACAGGTGACAGAGCATTGGACTCCCGGGTTCTTGAATAGCTGGGATAAAAGGACGTTCCATGCCACGGGTATTTGTTTCCGGTTGTTCCTCTAAACGCTTTTTCCCATTCTGTTTCCTTTGGAAGCCTTTTTCCCTGAACTTTACAATATCGACTCGCATCATTCCAACTCACCTTTACAACCGGCTTATCTTCATTTCCTGCTGGAATTCTTCCGCCAATCCAAGAGGGTGGTGCTCGATGGCGGTACTTTTTAACAAATTTACTGTATTCATAATTTGATACTTCCGTACGATCAATATAAAACGCTTTTAAAGGAACTTTGAACTGAGGAGAGGAAATACCTCCATTATTGTTGTCACCCATTAAAAAAACGCCATAAGGAACGTAGGCCATTTTACCCGCTTTACGAATTATTTTCTTACCCGCTTGACTGAGTGATACTCCCTGATCATCAATACGGAGCGTTTTTGCCCATTCAATCACACCGTTATATATATTTAGCATCTTGAAGGAAACAATATATTTCCCATTTTTTTTATTGATTCGACCATAAATAAAGGCATCAATTCCAAATAATTCCCCCATTCTTTTTGCCTTTTTCTCATCAATAAAATCTTCCATATTCAATTTTTGTTCTTCCAGAATAAACTGAAGATTTTCCCTGTCAACAACCTGAAAATTCCCATCTCTTGTAATTGCAACAGAGAGATAATCGGTAAACCGTTGTTGATCGAAATCATTTTGAATATTCCAAAAACCCAATTGCTCAATACGGCTCGCTTTAAGCGGTCCCAGGCTATCATTGATAGATGCTGTAATTTTTTTTGTAATGGTATTAATTGTCACAGACTGTTTGGACAACTGAGTCAGGATAAAAATATTCGACCAGACAATGGCTGAACTCTCAACATCAATTGCTTTAAAAACGATTGTATCCTTGTAATAATGCCCATAAATGAATAAATCGATTCCCAATAACTTACCCAATTGTTTAAAAGTATTCTGAGTAACCATTCCGGTCATATTAAACTTCTGTTCATTTAAAATAAGCTGAAGCTTAGACCTGTCAATTAATCGAAATCGCCGACTTTGAACAATTGCATTTTCAGTGAAATCAATCAGTTCTTCTACTGTTTCCTTATCAAGATCTCCTTGAATCCTTGAAAAACCGATGGTGGAATATTTTTTGTTAGTCAATTGTACCAATGAACCGGCAATTTCCGAAGCAAGTTGTATGGTATCAAAGCTATAGGATTTATTAACAAAAATGATGTTTCCTATAAATAAGCAAAGAATAGTATTGATCAGTATTCGGCATTTTCTATATCGAAATATATTCATTTTATTCTATTGAACTTCTAGTTAATTAATTTAACTACAGGATTTTGCTAGATTATTTATGTTAATACACAGAATAGACCAAAGTTTGTATTGAAACCACTGGTAAGTGACGTTCAACATCTGACTGCAGACTGAATAAAGATACAATATTTGTGACCTATCCACTAAATAACTATAAATGCTAGAATCATATCAGCTATAAAACGCACGAACCGGCGAACATAAGAAAGCATATACCCGAATCATCCTATAATTAAGACGTTACCAGGAAGACGATTCAAGGTTGACATAATACTTGTGACAAAAAACCTAAAATCCTAAAAATAAACCTTGTAAAAGATGGCATTAAGACAAAACATATCTTATACACCGTTATAAAGCAAGAATCTCATTTTCGGAAATTATCAATATGGCACTATATATCGTATCACTTCCAATCGGGCATCCTGATGATATAACTCTTCGGGCAATAAACGTTTTAAAAAAAGCAGATTTTTTGATCTGTGAAGAGTTAAAAAACGGACGGCGCTTACTAAAAAAGCTTGAAATCGTTAAAAAACTTTATAACATCAACGAACATAATGAAGCAGATGATACTGAAGATATCATCAAGCTTTTAAAGCAAGGCAAAAATGCAGCCCTATTCTCTGATTGCGGAACTCCATTATTTGCTGACCCCGGCACATACCTTGTTTCACGCTGCCATGAATCCAAAATTAAAGTTATACCGGTTCCCGGTGCATCTTCTCTCTTATCTGCCCTTGCCATCGCAGGAACAAACATTAAACAATTTTATTTTGCCGGTTTTCTTTCAAGAAAATCTGAGGAGAGACAAAAAGAGATAAAATCCTTTGAACACTATCAATGCCCTGTTATTATCTACGATACACCGTACAGACTTAATGCACTTCTGAATGACATTGATATAGCTACATCCAAAGACAGAAACATAAAGCTTTTTGTTTCACTAACCCAACCGGATGAAAAAATTCTTTTTGGAACCGTAAAATCAATTCTAAATGATTTGAAAAAAAATCCGTTTAAAAAGGAGTTTGTTCTTCTTCTTGAGCCCCAATTGGTTAAAAATCGTTCCATGCCATCAAAACAGCAAAGACCCAGAAAAAAAAGATACTATTAAGCTGAGATGCTAGTTTTTTACGTCTCCTCATTTTTCTTTTTAAAGCTGACAAAAAGGATGAGTACAAAACCGATACTGATCAAATCATCTGCAAAATTATTAACAAAAAATCCAGTGTCATAAAAGTGAAAATACATATAATCTGTTACCTGTTGTCTAATTGCACGATCAATAAGGTTACCAATTGCACCCGCTATGATCAGTGCAAATCCCCATTTCTCAGCCGTAACCATGGGCTCCCAGTTTCGGTATACATAATAGCAGATTCCAATCACAACTATAATTGAAATCCCAGCCAACAAGGGAACCCTGAGGACTGTAGGCAAATCTGACAGCAAACTAAAGGAGATACCACGGTTTTCCTGGTGCATTAGATGAATAAAATTTGGAATAATTTCGATGTAAGAAGTAGGACTCATCAACTCTCTTACCTGAAATTTTAGCACCTGATCCACACCTGCTAAAACGATAACAACAAATATATAAAATGGCATAACGATTGATTTGAGTAATTTAATCAAGGAAAAGTAAAAACAGATAAGAAGAAGGATTAGCTGGAGACAATGATGACTTTTGATGCAATAGCAACTTGATTTCGAAAAGATCAATCCATCGATAATAGACAGGTATCAAGTTAACACCATTGAATTATTAATAATCGGGTGATCCTTCAGGGTAGGTATTATAGATCAACCTCTATTTTGTGGCAATTACCATCAGGATTATTAAGGGATAGTTTCCAAAAAATAACCTGAACAATCAAACCCCTAGATAAGCACTTCTGACAGCATCATTAGAAAGAAGATTATCGGCCTTATCAGTCATAGTGATCAGTCCATTTTCCATCACATATCCCCGATCAGCAATTTTCAATGCCATATTGGCATTTTGCTCGACTAAAAAGATCGTCGTTTTGTTTTCTTTGTTTATTTTTTTTATGATACCGAAAATCTGTTTGACAATTAAAGGGGCAAGTCCTAATGAAGGCTCATCAAGTAGTAACAATTTCGGTTTCCCCATCAATGACCTCGAAATAGCCAGCATTTGCTGTTCACCGCCACTTAAAGTACCACCCGCCTGGCTTTTTCTTTCAGCAAGTAAAGGGAATAGTTCAAATACAAAATCGAGATCCCGTTTGACACCTTCTTTGTCATTTCTTAAAAAGGCGCCCATATCCAGGTTTTCCATCACACTCATATGCGGGAAAATCCTTCGACCTTCAGGAACCTGACAAATTCCCAGCGAAACAATTTTATCAGGATTCATTGTATGTATTTCCTGCCCCAGAAATTTAATTTCGCCTGACCTTGGAGGTAATATTCCCGAAATGGACATTAATGTTGTCGATTTTCCAGCACCATTCGCACCAATGAGGGTAATAATCTCACCTTCGTTAACTTCGATATTGATTCCTTTCAGTGCCTGGATGTTTCCATAATACGCATGAACGTCTTTAATACTAAGCATCTATATCCTCTCCAAGATAAGCTTTGATAACGGCCGAATTCTTTTGAATTTCTTCAGGTGTACCCTGGGCGATTTTTTTGCCATAATCGACAACAAATATACGATCAGAAAGACTCATAACCAGTTTCATATCGTGCTCAATAAGCAAAATAGAAATATTTTCCTTATCACGAATTCTGATGATCAGATCATCAAGTTCCTGAGTCTCCTGTGGGTTCATTCCAGCTGCAGGTTCGTCTAATAAAAGGATAAAAGGATCGGTGGCTATTGCCCTGGCAATTTCCAGTCTTCTTTGTGCTCCATAGGGTAGATTCTTGGCAAATTCATTTACATGTTCCGCCAAGCCAATTTTTTCCAGTATTTCATAGCTATCATCAACGATTTTCTTCTCTTCTTTTTTGGTTTTCTTCCCTCTCAGAACCGCGCCCAAAATACCGGCAAAAGTTCGACAATGTCGACCAATCATTACATTCTCCAAAACAGTCATGTTTTGAAAAAGCCGTATATTTTGAAAGGTCCTGGCAAGCCCTTTTTCAGTAACCTTATTCGGTTTCAGACCATTTAATCGATGTGGGTTTGTTCCTTCTGACGAAAGAAACATTTCACCGTCTGTTGGTTTATATATACCCGTAATACAATTAAAAAAAGTGGTCTTCCCTGCACCATTAGGCCCGATCAAAGCAACAATTTCGTTCTTTTTAACGTCCAGGTCGAGATGATCGATGGCTCTGAGCCCTCCAAAATCCATTGTCAGGTTTTTTACTTCTAGTATTGGTCTCATGTTCTAATTCATTAACAAAGATTAACAGTAACCTTACTTAATTTGAGTACTTATATACTTCTTAATATTCGAAAATAGGGTAATCCCGACTTAAAGTTCTGACTTTTTAAACTGGTATGTTTTTCGAACGTCACTGATAATTCCGCCCGGACGAAAAACCATCATTAGAACCAGAATAATACCATAAAGAAGTAATCGATATTCAGAAAATGCCCTTAAATATTCAGGTACCAAGTTAAGAAATAACGCAGCTACGATTACACCGGTGATCGATCCCATTCCACCCAGTACAACAATACACAACACCATGATCGATTCCCATATCGTAAATGACATTGGATTTATAAAGGCGGTTTTAGCCGCAAAAAGGACACCTCCAAGTCCTGCCCAGGTTGCACCCAGAGAAAACGCCGTCAGCTTTGTGATTGTCTTATCAATGCCCATGGCCTGACATGCCACTTCATCTTCACGCAGTGCGATCCATGCCCTTCCGATTCTTGAGTTCTGTAGCCGATTGACCATGAAAATGGTAAACAGTGCCATGCCTAGAACTATAAAATACATAAAGGTAATCCCCCCTCTCAATGATAAATCCATAAAAAATGAGGGTTTAGGAATATTAGCAATTCCACTGGGACCAAATGATAACTCATTCCAGTTTTCCATGATCAGTCGGATGATCTCACCAAATGCCAGAGTCACAATTGCGAGGTAATCTCCTCTTAATCGAAGAACAGGAAATCCGAGAACTACCCCGAACAGAGCTCCTAATAATCCACCGATAGGCAAAGCAAGCCAAAAACTAATACCGAAATGATAATTTAGCAGTGCATAACTATACGCCCCCACACAATAAAAAGCGATATACCCGAGATCGAGCAATCCGGCCATTCCAACAACAATATTCAACCCCAAGCCTAGCATTATATATATCAGGGCGGTTGTCATAATCGTGGTTTGGTATAGGGAAGAAAAAAAGGGGAAAGTAAGCGTAAAAATGGTTAATATCACCATAAAGGGAATATAGATCCTTCTATCACTTTTTATCTTTTGGACGATGGGAACACGAACAACCTTTCTGGAATCAGAAATTTTGCTTCCCATCTCTTTTTTCTTTATTAGATAACGCCAGAGCATTGAGAGAAAAAAGCTACCAACACCAACAGAAATCATACTATTCCAGCGCCACTCAATTTCATTTTCAACGGTATTTACCCGAATGACCATGATTGGAAATGTCAAAAACATAAACCAAATGGACACCAATAGTGATTTTTTTATCTGTTCAAAACTTGTCAATTTTCATACCTTATATTATTTCAAAACCCCTGTAAAAACTTGGTTTTGAATTTTAATATTTTGTAATTCAAGAGAAATCTTGAATCGTCTCATCGAAATCAATTTTTCTTTTTCCTTCAACAGAATTTCAGCTTAAACCTTCTCGGTTTCTGATCGTCCAAGGATTCCTGATGGTTTAAATATCAAAATGAAAACTAAAAATACAAAAGCGAAAACATCCTGATAATCGCTGGAAATAAATCCGGTAAAAAAACTTTCGGACCATCCCAAAATAAAACTTCCCACCACAGCACCCGGAATACTTCCAATTCCTCCCAACACAGCAGCGACGAATGCCTTAATTCCAACAATAAACCCGAAATAGAAATTGATTTGACCAATATGAGAAGCGATTAATATACCTCCCAGAGCAGCTGTTGCAGAACCAATTACAAATGTTACTGAGATCACTTTATTTACATTCACCCCAACCAGCATTGCCATTTCTCTGTCCTGGGAAGTTGCTCGCATGGCTTTACCAATTTTTGTAAACTTAATCAGCAGAGTCAGTAGCACCATCACAACGACCGTGGTTCCAAAAATAACAACTTCCACTGAGCTGAAAATATGTTCTATCGGCTTAATAAAATCGAATTCAGGAATCAAATTTGGGAATGGCAAAAAATCTGATGTTTGCGCAAGAAGAACATAGTTTTGTAAAAACATCGACATCCCAATCGCACTAATCAAAGCGGAAAGTCTGGGTGCTTTTCTTAATGGTTTATAGGCAATTTTTTCCATTGTAAATCCGTATGCTGACGAATAAATAACAGCAACAATTGAAGCCAAAACAATAATTGCAACTGTATTTATTCCCAGCATTGTCAAAACAGTCGCTACAATAAGTGCTGTAAATGCACCGATCATATAAATCTCACCATGGGCAAAATTTATCAGCTGTACAATACCATAAACCATGGTATAACCAAGGGCAACTAACGCATAAATACTTCCGCGTGTTATCCCCCCCAAAAAGAGTTCAAGAAAATATTCCATAGGACGTCTTCTATTGTTATTGAATTAATCACCAAATCATACAAAAGCAAAAGGACAAGCTAACAGATGATGAACGGTCTACTAAGAAACCGCTCTTCACAATTTTATGCAAATTGGAAACTATTATCTTGTCCTTTTAATACTATTTTGATTCAATTTCTACAAACTTACCATCTTGGACCTGATAAACTGAAAAGCCAACACCAATTGCATCACCTTTGTCATCAAATTTGATGATTCCCAGTGGAGTTGCCACCCATTCAGTTCTTAAAGCATTTGTTATCGCATCATAATCGGTAGAACCAGCTTTCTCTATGGCATTTGTCAATGCCTGCATTGCCGCATATGCATTGATAAAAAATGCACCTGGATCTTTTCCATAAGCATCTTTATGCGCTTTTATTGCTTCCTGATATATCGGGTTACTTGAAGTATCTTTTGGTCCTGTTGCATAGACTCCTTCTGCATACTTACCGGCAACCTTGATAAAAGTAATATCCTGCACTCCATCATCAGAAATAAAAACTGTCTTCAACTTTTTCTTACGCATCAATGTTATAATCTTTGATGCTTCAGGATGATATCCACCAAAAATCACTGCTTCAGCCTTGGAACGTTTGATTTTCTGAACAACGGCAGAATAATCAACATCACCAGGAGTTACGCCTTCATACAATACAACTTCTGCATTGGGTTCTGCTTCCAGAAATTTTTTGGCAAATTCTGCTAATCCCTTTCCATAGTCTCCTTTGTCATGTAAAACAGCAATTTTTTTCAATTTTAAAACTTTAATCGCAAAATCAACTTCCATTCGTGCCTGAGCGTCATCGGATGCAATCGTTCGATAAAAGTTTGGATAATCACCACTTTGAGTCAATGCAGGGTTTGTTGCAGATGGTGACATGGCAATCATTCTGGATTCTCTATAGATACCTAACGCCGCTTTGGTCGCTCCACTGCAAATATGACCTAAAACGACAACTGCTTTACTATCCAGAATTTTTGTTGCTGTACTTGTAGCAATTTCAGGCTTACAAACATCATCTTCAATCACAAGCTCAATTTTTCTGCCATTTATGCCATTTTTTGCATTTCTTGCTTTTGCGACCAGTTCTGCCGCCTTAACAGTTGGCTTTCCATATGAAGCTAAATCACCCGTATGAGGACCAGCGACACCAATTTTGATTGGTGCTAAAACTTTGACAGCCCCTTCAGACGCCTCTTCTTTTTGATCACATGAATAGAGAAAAAAGACCATAAACATTGAAATCAAGGCAAAAGAAACCCGCTTAAAATTTCGATTCTTGAACATAATTAGTATCCTCCAAAAGATGATAGAAAAATATGGATTTTAAAGACATCAGTCTCATTGATATTAAAAAAAAATGCAACAATTTTTTATTGAAACTTGTAATTTGTTCAACCGATCAAATTAGCATTTTATAAGCTATTTTCTATTTTTTTGGCAGAAAATGCTTTCAAAGTACGAATCCTGTTTAACAGGGTTAGATCACAGCCCATTATTTTTCAATTCCATAAAGCAATCAATAAACTGACACTGAATCAGAATTTTCTAAAACTATTTTCACGTATACGGTGTGAATCACTAAATCCAACAGTCCCCGTGGACCTGTTTATTCTCTTTTAACATCTGATTTAATGTTTTTAACCAGAAAAATTCAATATATGGCAAACTATTTTATAATTAAAAAAGAACGACAATGATAAAACAAAACGGGTGAAATTAAAATATCATTTTTTGCTCCCAATTACCTCAATTATTTTTGAAGTGCTAATTTTAACTGTTCTCAAAGCATTTTTCTATACTCAATTCATTGAATTAGCAATTGAATCATCAATTCGCAATATTTCTCAATGAAACGCGGGCTATCATTGAATGTTTTTAATGTCGATAAACTTTATGAATATTTTATACTGTCGATTTTTTAATATAAGTCAACAAACAAATTCCTATCCCTGTGATTGTGTTGATTTATCTGGATTGATTCTTTAAACTCTGGTCAATACTTCACTAAATAGTTTCTTTTTTTTTGGCTACCCAAACAATACACTTAATGGAATTTTAATGAAAAGCAATCTCTCACAAAGAGTTATGACAGGAGTTCCTCTTGCGATACTTGCAATTGGTTATATTTATTTAGTTCCAGAGATAGGTTTCATATTGATTTCATTGGTTGTCGCATTAATTGGAACATGGGAATATGGTAAAGCCTTAAAAAATAAAGATATTCCCATAATTTTGCCTGTACTTTATTTCAGTGTAACAACACTTCTGTGCGCATATGGCTTGGTTAGAAATGATTTCAATCAATATGGCATGATTTGTCTGTTCAGTTCGATTGGAGTGATCGTCATTACTTCAATTATTCAGATCAAAAAAATGAAGAGCTTAATACTTTGGTACCTATTACCATTATTCTGGATCGCTGCTCCAATTATTCTCTTTATACAACTCAGATTTACCTCAAGTCAGTTAACAGGTTCTAATCTGATTTTATTTATCATTGCAATTGCTGCGTTTAATGATATATTTGCTTTTTTCGGTGGAAAGAAATTTGGAAAACATCCTTTAGCGCCAACTATCAGCCCTAAAAAAACAATTGAGGGTAGTGTTTTTGGTATTATGGGGGGACTATTCATTGGTTGGGCAATTTCCTACTTCCTTTTGCCAGCATATATTTTTGGCTGGAAGCTCCTACTAATCATCGTTGTGACAATTGTTGCCTCTCAAATCGGCGATCTATTTGAATCCAAAATCAAACGATATTGCATGATCAAAGATTCCAGTAAATTAATACCTGGACATGGGGGTCTTTTGGATCGTATTGACGCCTACCTGTTTGCCATCCCTGTTTTCTGGATATCACTGAAAATATTAAATATAAATGTATATTAGTCTCAGCACATTAATAAAAAATCGACCCCAAACAAACTCTTATTGATTCCCTGATAAACGATAGAGTACGTGTCAGAGACTCGTACTCTTAATCCTAATCATCAAGTATGACCGAGATTAGGAGCAAGAATTACCACCAGAGCTTTGAACTTGACTTTGCCCAGATAGCACGGTTTTATTTTTTTAGTGATAAAAGATCACATTTTAATAAAAAAGTGATAAATTATTAATTCAGAACATTTCAATAGACCGGCTAATCGTTGTATTTTTTTTGACAAGTAATAAACTCATTTTAGTCATTCCAGTTTCACTACTTCTAATAAAACAACATATCTTATCAGCGAAAATTTGATTTAATTATTGATTTCAGTCTTCCCTTCATATTTTCACCACGGCTGTATTCACATATTTTTTTTCTCCATTTGAACAAATAAATTCGCATAATAATCTGAATAATTCTTAATTTTTAAAATTTTATGAATAGTCATACCGAAGGAATAACCATTCTTGGCTCAACGGGTTCAATTGGAGTAAGTACGTTATCAGTCATTCGTCAAAACCCTGATAAATTTCATATTGATGGTCTAAGCTGCCACAACAATATTGAACTGATGGCAGAACAGATTGCAGAATTCTCCCCTAATTTCGTATCTGTCAGTGAAAAAAATGCTGCCTCTCTGAAAAACCAAATAAAAAAAACCAATAAAAATCTAACGATTCTTGAAGGAAAGGCAGGGCATATCGAAATGGCCGCAAAATCTACTGCCCGCAAAGTTGTCGCAGCAATGGTGGGTGCAGCCGGGATTGAGCCGGTATATGCTGCTATTCAATCCGGTAAAGATATCTGTCTGGCGAATAAAGAATCTCTGGTACTATCAGGTTCTTTATTAATAAGTGAAGCTAAGAAATATCAATCTAAAATCCTACCTGTAGACAGTGAACACAATGCGATATTTCAGTCTTTAAAAGGCGATAAAAATTCCAGCCTGAAAAATATCACACTAACAGCATCTGGAGGTCCATTTCGAAACTGGTCTTATAACGACTTCAATAAGATTACTGTAGCAGATGCGTTAAACCATCCGAATTGGAGTATGGGTCGAAAAATCACCATTGATTCAGCCACAATGATGAATAAATGTCTTGAAATTATTGAAGCAAAATGGCTGTTTGACTTAGAACCGGAACAAATTGAAGTATTGATTCATCCTCAATCGATTGTACACTCCATGGTAACTTTTTTAGATGGATCAACGATTTCTCAAATGGGTGTCCCAGATATGCGAACTCCCATAGCAAACTGTTTAGGTTACCCCGACAGGATTAAATCTGGAAGCCCATTTCTCAACCTTGCTGATGTAAAAACATTAACCTTTGAAAAACCTGATTTGGAAAAGTTCCCTACCATTCAAATGGCATATGATGTTTTAAAACTGGGAGGAGGATCGCCAGCAGCCCTAAATGGAGCAAACGAGGTTCTAGTAGAATATTTCCTGGACAATAAAATAACATTTATTCAAATATTTGAATCATTAAAGAATATTGTAGACGAACTCAAAATCATCCATCAAAATAAGAATATAGTTGAACATCAATATCTGGTCGATATAAATAGCATTTCAGACGCCATAAATGCAGATCAGTGGGGACGTAATTTCGTGAAAAAAAATATTGAGATATAAAAAACACCTTAACGGTTTTCAATTATAAGACAACAAGAAAGGAAATCGATCATTTCCTCGGGGAACTGACCCAATCATTTTAAAAAAACGTCGACAATAAAAAAATCCTGGGGAACTACAAAACAACAAATCTTTCCACCTCCGTTTTTTGAAACGTGTAAACACAGCGGATTTGAAACATCAATAATCCTCTAACAAAAAATAAATAATGCTTATTACTGCCATTACCGTTATTATCGTTTTGAGCTTTTTGGTATTCATCCATGAATTGGGACATTATCTGGCAGCGAGATTTGTCAATGTTGATGTACTTGAATTCTCAATTGGCTTTCCCCCGAAAATATATTCAAAACTGGTTGGCAAGACTGAATATATAATTTCCTTGATTCCTATTGGAGGTTATGTTCGACTAAAAGGTCAAAATCTTGATGATGAGGATGAAGAAGAAGAAGGTAACTACGCTTCAAAATCAATATTACAAAGATTCGCCATACTATTTGCCGGTCCTTTGATGAATTTCCTTGTTGCACTGATTTTTTTACCTTTAGTCATCTTTTCAGGATATGAAGTACCCGCTTACATGCTCAATCCTCCCATTATTGGAGAGATTGAGCATCAATCCATTGCTGAACAGTCTGGTTTTCATGAGCATGACTTGATTTACTCTATTAATGGGCAAGCGGTTAAGAATTGGAAGGAAGCTCATATTGAGTTTTCTAAAAAAGATAAACCTGTTTTTGAAATTGTCATTATTCGTCATGGCATTAAAATGACTCGGCAAATCGAAAAGCAGCACTTGGCCAAGGGTAAAGGCGTTGGCTGGAAAGTAAAGATTAAACCCGTGATAGGAGATGTCTCCATTACTTCACCTGCCCAAAAAGCAGGCCTGGAAACCAACGATCAAATTGTCTCAATCAATAATCAGGCAGTGTCTGACTGGTCCCAGATTTCTACACTGATTCAATCTTCAAAAGGCAAAGAGGTCGTCATGAGTGTTTTAAGAAGCACTCAAAGAATCGATTTAAAAATAATCCCTAAATGGAATCAAGAAACCAAATCTTGGATCATTGGTATTCGAAGCCAGATGGTAAAAACATCAGAAAGTTTTGGGGATTCTATGGTTATGGGTTTTCATCAATGTTATGAACTCAGCAAAAAAACACTGGAATTTCTTTATAAACTCATCACCAGAAAAGTGAATTCTGAAGCCGTTGGCGGCCCTATTATGATTGCTAAAATGGTAGGACAGGCAGCAAATAATAGTGTGAACAGCCTACTTTCACTTGTCGGATTCATCAGCCTTCAATTTGCCATCTTTAATCTTTTACCCATTCCAGCATTGGATGGAGGACACATTTTCTTTCTTATTATTGAAAAAATTAAAGGCGGCGCACTCTCAAAAAAATTCAGAATAACAACTCAAAAAATTGGATTTTCATTACTCATGTTTTTGATCCTTTATGTATCTGTTCAAGATGGACTTAGACTTTTTCAGAGTTGATAAATCTATGGGATCCCGGGTGTATGGCTTTAGATTAAATAAATATTATAAAATCATTTATTTAGTCCGGATGAAAAGGGTTACCTAAACATCTGTTTCGCCTTGAATTAGAAATACTGAAGAATAACAATTCTTTCGAAAATGTTTTCTTTGTTTCGACGCAGACCATTCGTATGTAATATTGAATTCAATTCAGATTGCATTTCTATGTCTTTTATAATACCCTGTATTTTCTACGACTTCATTACTTTTGCCGAGAATTCAAATCGTGCAAGGGCTTATGAATAAACATTTTTCACTTAGTGTGTTTAATTTGCTGTCACATTCAATTGTTTTTTTCTTCTCTTATCTGTTAGTTTTTATCCATAGATACAAACAAATTAAAAACCTGCTAGAGATTGGAAAACAGAAGTGTCATTTTATCATGGTTAGCAACTATCTTAAAAAACAATAAACGAAATAGCCACAACTAAAATTACGGCTATGGGTCCATACTAACGTTTAATAAACTTCGCGAATCAATCCATTTCCGGGTTTTTAGGTATGACAGCATCACGATAGAAACGCCCTAGTATTTCGTCATTTGGCCAGTTAAATCTTAAACATCAAAATAATCCTAGTTAAACAACAATGAAACAGTTGAATGTATTAGTGTACGGAACAGGTGCAGTTGGCATTTTTTTTGGAGCAAAACTTTATCAAGCAGGTTTTGAGGTCATTTTCCTTGATACACCGGAAAAAGTTGAGCGATTGAATGAAACTGGATTACATATCCGTTCTAATATCATTAAAGACTATGATTTCACCCCGAAAATTGTAGAGGATATTTCTGAACTCCCTCCTCAGGATATCATACTGGTATGTGTGAAATCCTTTAAAACATACGATATTGCAATTAATCTATTACCCGTAATAAAACCATCAACTATCGTATTGTCCCTGCAAAATGGTTTGGAGAATGAAAAAGTACTGTCAGATATCCTGGGAAGAAATCTGGTAATGGGAGCAGTACTATATTTCAACGGTGAATTGAAAAATGAATCAACACTGGTTCAGAAAGCACCAGACAATATTATTTTTGGTGAATTGGATCATCAACGATCGGAAAGAGAAGAATGGTTATCAGAGGTGTTTTCCCGTGCCGATATCTCACACCAGATTTCCCATACCATTACGATAGAAATATGGAAAAAATTTATCTGGAATAACGCATACAATGCGATTAGTGCAATCACACAAACAACGCTTCAGCAAATACATGATTTCGATGAAATACTTCAAACCATTAAAAAAATGATGCGGGAAGTTCAACAAATTGCTCAGGCAGAAGGAATTGAGATAACCGATAATAACCTTGATGAACTTTTGGCAATTGATGAAGCACATGGAGATGTAAAAACAAGTATGTTAAAGGATATCGAATTGAACCGAAAAACAGAGTTGGAATCGATGGTTGGTGTTGTTCTTCAAAAAGCAGAAACGTTTGGGATTTCAACTCCGGTAAACCAGACTGTATATAATCTTATTCAGCTTTCATTGAACAAAAAAGATATTGGGAACGATTAATCCACTTTAATTTAATTAATTTCAAACCATTCGAAAACAGATAATCGATGAGCTGGAAAAATCTAAACAACTATTTTAATGACATTCGATCGGATTTCTTGTTGGAATTATTTAAGGAAAATGAGTTCCCTTGGTCACCTTTAAACAATTTGACAGAAAATATTGAAAAGTTTTTTTTCCAAAAGTCCGAGTTCGGGAATATACCCGCCGAGAGAGTAATATTATTTAATCAAGAAGGCACTTTTATTGAGGGATCTTATTTTGTTTCAAAAACGACAATCCTTCAATCCGATTTTATTGATCCGGAAATGAAAATCTTTATTGGTTCAGGAACCCTTGTTGAGGCCGGAGCGACTATCAAAAACCACACGATCATTGAAAAGAACTGCGAAGTCAGGCAAGGTGCATATTTAAGAGGGTTTGCATTCATCGGACAAAATTCGGTGGTGGGTCATACAACGGAAATCAAAAATAGTATACTTATTCGTCATGTCGAAGCAGGGCATTTTGCTTATATTGGTGACAGCATTGTGGGTTCCTATGTTAACCTAGGGGCTGGAACAAAGATTTCAAATCTGGAATTCAGAAGCCTGGCCGCCAAACAAAAAGAGTTGTTTCCCAAAATTAATTTCCAAATTGATCGCACCAGAGTCAATACAGGGCTGTCGAAGTTTGGAGCAATTATTGGAGATGGCTGTGAAACCGGATGCAATTCCGTTCTCTGCCCATTTGTGCTGCTAGAACCAAAATGCTGGATAATGCCTTGCTTTTGTGTTGTTAAAGGAGTTTATAAAAAAGGTAAAATACTCCGATAAACCAAATTATCAAAATAGAATCTGAATTTTGCCAATTAAAAAAAATAAACATTCAGAAATTATTGTTTTAGTATCGAGTAAGCTGGTAGAGTTCTTGCTTAACATCGCTACTATCATACAATCATGTTAACTCTTTTAAACAATTGTCATATTTTGATATTTCCATTATTCGGTCAGATATCTTTAAAAACGAAATGTAAATATTCGGACAGTTGAAATACTTTTTTATTTGCTACCATCAAAAACGAATTAAACTAACATCTGATTTTTTGCAAATCTGCTTTTCCACAAAAACTCGCAGATCCCTTTTACAATGCAAGTAAATTTAATTAGTTCAAATTTTGTTAAATCGGATCTTTTTGATCCATTCTTGGTTTTTTTATGGATTATACTTTTATTATTCTCAATGTGCTGTTGGTAATTCTTTCGATTCTTTTTTTATGGAAAGGATCAGATCTCGTTGTGAATTCAGCGTCTAATATTGCGTATACACTGGGAATATCCGATTTGGTCATTGGTCTTACTGTCGTGGCAATTGGAACATCTGCTCCTGAATTCGCTGTTACAATTAGTGCCGTTATTGCCGGTAAGGCTGACATCTCTGTCAGTAATATTGTTGGATCAAATATATTCAATTTAGGTTTTATACTGGGCGGTACTGCAAGTGTTTATGCAATAGCAACAACTCCCAAGCTTGTATACAGGGATGGATTCTTTTTGATTGGTGTTACCATTTTACTCAGTTTTTTTCTCTTTGGTTCCAATATTTTTAACTTTGATGACCATACGACTGTGGGAATCATGACCTTTTGGGAAGGGGCTATTTTATTCACAATATTAGTTGTGTATATGACGCACCTCTTTTTCAAAAAGGAAAAGGCGGAAGAAGAGATATCACATGAACGAATATCCTGGAAAGACTGGTTTTTTCTGCTTCTTGGTCTTGCCGCTATTGTGGGCGGTGGACATTTACTGGTCGAATCAGCATCTTTCATTGCTAAATCTTTTGGGGTTTCAGATTGGGTCATTGGTGTAACTATCGTTGCTGCTGGGACTTCTGCGCCTGAAATGGCAACTTCAATAATGGCTTTGGTAAAGGGAAGACATGGAATGGCCATTGGGAATCTT
>Ga0307989_1000190_pt1 | contig 44235 bp, 35 predicted proteins | sample EllFjometagen185_FD_203164 | JGI IMG/M metagenome (GOLD analysis project Ga0307989, IMG submission 203164) | Marine microbial communities from Ellis Fjord, Antarctic Ocean - #185 | ecosystem: Environmental > Aquatic > Marine > Unclassified | place: Southern Ocean | collected 2014-10-08 | reverse complement strand
CACAAATGGGTTGTCTTTGTTAAAAACACCTGACCAATTTGGTGGTGTTGTTTTTATTACTAAATAATGGAGAAAGAAAATGAAAACCCCAGTTCGTGTAACAATTACGGGAGCAGCAGGACAAATTGGATACGCTCTTATTTTTCGTGTTGCCAGTGGTGATATGCTCGGAAAGGATCAACCGGTTATTCTGCAACTCTTGGAAATTCCACCTGTCCTGAAAGCTTTGGAAGGTGTTGTCATGGAAATCAACGACTGCGCTTTTCCTTTAGTTCAGGGTATTGTTGCAACCAGTGATGTCAATGTCGCTTTCAAGGATACTGATTTTGCACTGCTGGTTGGATCCCGACCTAGAGGACCTGGAATGGAGCGAGCTGATCTGCTACAGGCTAATGGTGCAATCTTTACAGGTCAGGGTAAAGCACTGAATGATAATGCTTCCCGCAATGTAAAAGTTCTCGTTGTTGGTAACCCGGCCAATACCAATTGTCTCATCGCTATGAAAAACGCTCCGGATCTCGATCAGAAAAATTTCACCGCCATGATGCGTTTGGACCATAATAGGGCTTTATCTCAATTGGCCGAAAAAACCAACAGCCATTCAACCAAGATCGAAAAAATGGCTGTTTGGGGAAATCATTCCTCTACTCAATACCCAGATATCACCTCCACAACTGTTGAAGGCAAGCCGGCTAAAGATTTAGTAGACCAAGCTTGGTTGGATGAATACTTTGTTCCAACCGTACAAAAGCGTGGTGCTGCTATTATTGATGCAAGAGGAGCTTCAAGCGCCGCTTCCGCAGCCTCTGCAGCTATCGACCACATGAGAAGTTGGGCTCTGGGAACAGACGGTGGTTGGGTCAGCATGGGTGTTTGCAGTAAAGGAAACTCCTATGGTGTTGATGAAGACCTCATCTACGCTTTTCCAGTGACCTGTGAAAAAGGCGTATGGACCGAAGTCTCTGGCCTGGATATTAATGAAGCCAGCCGCAAGGGTATGACTATTACTGAAGATGAACTGAAAGAAGAACGAGTCGCCATCCAGGATATGATTTAATCGTAGCATTGAGAAAGGGATAAACTTCAAATTTTATTCCTTTCAATGAAGAACTAAAAAAATATCCGTAGTATGATTTTAAATGGGAAGGAAAGAGAATCCTCTATCCTTCCCATTTAATTACCCTCTCACTAATCCTCATAGAATTTATACGACAGACGAATCTTCGTACGATAGGCAACCACCTCTCCATCCTCAAGTTTTAGATCTTGCGATGTAACTTCAGCAACTCTTAAATCTGTCAATGTCTGACTTGCCCTCTCAACAGCAATTTTTGCGGCATCTTCCCAGGATATTGCACTGGTACCAATGAGTTCAATTACTTTGTAAACGCTATCTTGCATTTTCTCTCCTGAAAATTATTTCTTTTTGAATATGATTCGCTGCCTGAAATCAATTAAAAGATGATCTGAATTAATTCATATTCATTCGATATTTAAAGACCGCTTTCTATTCTTTTCTTGTAATATTTAATCCTTCAACAATTGAATTAAATAGGTGTTGAGTTTATATAAACGGGTTACTCTATCGCAAGTTATAAATTTTGAGTTTAACATTTCCAAAACAGACACTTCCTGTATTTAACTATAAAACCGACAATCTTTTTTTAATTATAATAGATCTAAATCATTTGTTTAAATTAAAAATATGTACTTTTTATGTGTTAACCCCCTCCCCAGTAGTTCCATTTGATTGACTAATTTATGAGTTTTACGGTAAAGTTTTTGGATATTTGCAAACAAGTCTAGCAAATAGTCTGCGTTTTTAAAGTAGCAAAATAGAATTAATACTTAGCAGATGTTTTTTAGAATCGAAAACGAGTTAATTACATTTTTTGAACAACAATCCTCGTCTCAAATTAGACTTTGCAGAATCCCTGGTTTCGCTCAGATAACTGATCAAGCAGAGATACCACGGGACAATTAAAACGAAAGTTTATTTGGATCAGGTGATAATTTGTTGTTTTCGCATTAACAATTCGGTCCGTTTAAATCCCCTGGATAAAACGCTATATTCGTTTTTTGGAGTGAAAGGTTGTGTTTTCAGGGACGAGCCCATGTGCCAACCCGATTGAATTGGCATATTAGAATCAACACTCCGATGAAAGGTGTGTTTAAACACTTCATGTTTTTGTCTCAAGAATATTTTAAAGATTAAGTTCTTTTTGTGTTATCCATGAGACATTTTTTAAATCTGCAAAATTAAAGAAAAGGAGATTATGAAACCTTTAAATCTGACAGAAAAAATTCTTCTTGACCATTTGGTTGATGGAAGTGAACTGCCAGCAGCTGGCGTATTAATTAAAATCAAGATTGATGAAGCATTTACGCAAGATGCGACGGGTACAATGTGTATGTTGCAGTTGGAAGCAATGGGAGTAAAAAGGGTGAAACCTTTGTCCGTTAATTTCGTAGATCACAGTATGTTGCAGTCTGGTTTCAGAAACCCTGATGATCATGCATACTTAAGAACAGCTGCCGCCAAGCTTGGAATCGTTTTTTCACCTCCAGGCGCTGGAATCTGCCATTTCATCAACATGGAAAACTTTGTCAAGCCAGGCATGACAGGGATTGGAGCAGACAGTCACACCGTTAACGCGGGTGGTGCAGGTGCGATTTTTATGGGTGCAGGTGGATACGATGTTGCTTTAGCGATGGCTACAGGAAATTACACTATGCCAATGCCTAAAGTAATTAAAGTAAATCTGACAGGCGAACTGGCTGACAACTGTATGGCAATGGAAGTGATCCTGAAGATGCTTGAAATTGTAACCGTTAAAGGTGGAAAAGGAATCATCTTTGAATATGCAGGACCCGGTGTTAAAACACTTTCACTGACAGAAAGAGCAACAATCACTAATATGGGTGCTGAAATGGGAGCTACAACTTCTATCTTCCCAAGTGATGAAAACACAAAAGCTTTCTTAGAAAGCCGAGGACGTGTTGAAGATTATACTGAGTATTCTGCTGATGACGGTGCTGAATATGAAAAAGTTATTGATATTAACCTTTCTGAGCTCGTTCCACTTGTGGCAATCTACCCATCTCCAGGAAACGTTGAAACAATGGCTGCCCATGAAGGGACTGAAATTCATCAAGTCTGTGTGGGAAGTTGCACAAACAGTTCATTTGAAAATATTGCTACTTTCGCAGAAACCTTAAAAGGCAAACGTGTAGCAGTTGATACACTTCTTTACCCAGGTTCAAGATCTGTTGCCATGCAATTGGCTGATGCCGGTTATATTAAGATGATGTATGAGTCCGGTGTCCGGATTATGGAAAACGGTTGTGGTGCATGTATTGGCCAGGGTGGATCTCCTGTTAGTGGGGGTATTACCTTGAGAACTTTTAACAGAAACTTCCCAAAACGTTCAGGTACAGATGATGCTCAAGCTCATTTAATCAGCCCACTGGTTGCTGCAGCAAGTGCATTGACAGGAAAAATGACCGTACCAGAAAACAAGCCGACTAAAATCAACGTCACTCCTACAGTCCTTGACAAGGGATCATTTGTATTGCCTCTACCTGCGGAAGATGCTGATAAAGCAGAAGTTGTCCGTGGACCAAACATCATGGCGTTGCCAACATTCGAGCCTTTGCCAGAAACAATGGAAGGTGAAGTTCTCTTGTACCTGGATGACAACATCAGTACAGATGATATCCAACCTGCTGGAACATTTCTGCCACTAAGATCTAATGTGAAAGAATATGCCATGCAAGCTACATATCAACTGGTAGATACCACTTTCGCAGATCGTGCAGTTGCCAGTAGAGATGCCGGGAAATTCGGTTTTATCATTGCAGGTGAAAACTATGGTCAGGGAAGTTCTCGTGAGCATGCTGCTCTTTGCCCAAGATGGTTAGGAATCCGCGCGGTTATCGTGAAAACATTTGCTCGAATCCATGTAGCTAACCTGGTTAACTTCGGTATTGTTCCATTGACATTTGCTAATCCAGCGGATTATGACAAAATCAAAAAAGGTGACAACGCTTTATTGGATGTTACTGACCTCGGTAGTGATCTTACACTGGTTATCAATGGTGATACAAAGATCCCATTGGTTCCTGCTTATGAATCAGCTCATATCGATACGCTTAAGGCAGGTGGTGCGTTGGCTCAATTTAAAGCCACTTATAAGGGATAGTAAAATCCAGGATGGTTATTAAAGCCTCTAAAATCCTGGCAATATGGTTTTGGTTTTTATTTTAAGATTTTAATTATCATAGAATTCAAAACCAGATTAGATCTATTAAAGGAGGAATAACGTTAACGTTTTCCTCCTTTTTCATTTCGTCATGGTTCATCTCTGCGGTAAACCTCTATTCAAATTTCAAATTGTTTTCGTTCGTTTAACTCGGGCAAATTCATATAGGCAAATTCATGTTAAGCAGGCTGGAAGTATCCCTGAAAAATGATCTTGAAGATCCGGAAGGAAAAAAAGCATTGAATCTTTTTCATTCTGCAGGTCTGGACAGTGTTAAGAATATCCGAACGATGCAAGTCTTTATGATTAAAAGCAATCAAATTGAATCTACCGATCAGCTATCATCTCTGGCTAAGGATCTATTTGTCGATCCGGTACTCAATGAGTACGCTGTAAACAGTTTTACCGGAGATTCATATTCATTTGATTGGTATGTGGAGATTGGCTTCAGAGCCGGAGTCACTGACAATGCGGCGAAAGTTGCCCGAGAGAATTTCGAGCTAAGACTTCCAAACCGATTTTCATCAGAAGAGAGAGTCGCTTCAACCATTGGATATTTTATCACTGGAAAACTGGATGAAGAATCCATTCATCAAGCCGTTGACCAGCTATTAATGAACAAGCTTATTCAACGAAAAATTATAATTTCAAAGCCTGAATGGATTAAAAAACGAGAATTGCTAAACAGTATTCCTATTCCGAAGGGAGATGATGACATTAAAATTGAAACCTTGGATTGTACCAGTATCCCTAAAATACTGGAATTAAGTACTCAAAGAATTCTTGCGCTTTCAGAAGCGGAAGCAACCATCATTCAACAATGGTTTCAAAAAAGTGAAGTACGTGAAAAAAGACTATTAGCAAAGCTACCCGAACAACCCACTGATATAGAACTTGAAACACTGGCGCAAACATGGTCAGAACACTGTAAACACAAAATATTTAATGCCAGCATTGTCTACACGGATGAAAACGGTAATAAGGAAACTATTCATTCCCTTTACAAATCGTATATTCAAAAATCGACACAGGATATCCGCAAAAATTTAGGTGATAAAGACTGGTGCCTGTCTGTTTTTAAGGATAATGCCGGAATTATCCGATTGAATGATAAATATAGCGTTGCTATCAAGGTTGAAACACATAATTCTCCATCAGCGCTTGACCCATACGGTGGAGCCCTAACCGGTATTGTCGGAGTCAACCGGGACTCCTTTGGCGTAGGAATGGGTGCCCAAAATATTGCCAATATTGATGTTTTCTGTTTTGGTCCTCAGGACTATCAGAAACAGCTGCCATCGAGACTCTTACATCCTAAAAAAATATACGAAGGTGTTCGTTTGGGAGTGGAACACGGTGGTAATCAAAGCGGTATACCCACCATCAACGGAGCGATTGTTTTTGACGAATGTTATGTGGGTAAACCGTTGGTTTTTTGTGGAACGGTGAGTTTAATGCCGGCTCTTCACAATGGTCAACCTTCAGAGAATAAAAAAGCCAGTCCCGGCGATACCATCATCATGATTGGCGGCCGGATCGGAAAAGATGGAATTCATGGAGCAACCTTTTCGTCTGTTGTACTGGACGAAAACTCTCCCGTCAGTGCCGTACAGATCGGGGATGCCATTACCCAAAAACGGATGTTCGACTTTTTGTGGGAAGCCAAAATAGAGAATCTGTATACCTGTATTACCGACAATGGCGCAGGTGGGCTCTCATCCTCAGTTGGAGAAATGGCACAGGACAGTGGTGGATGCAACCTTCATTTGGATAAAGCCCCTTTGAAATATAAAGGTCTTCAACCCTGGGAAATATTAATCTCTGAAGCACAAGAGCGAATGACAGTGTCCGTCTCGCCGAAAAATGTTGAGCGCTTTTTGGAATTATCAGATAAAATGCAGGTTGAGTCTACAGTTCTGGGTGAATATACAGACTCAGGATATTTCAACTGCTACTACGACGATAAACTGGTCACTCAACTGGAGATGGACTTTATGCATGACGGTCTTCCAGCCATGGAACTGGAAGCTCACTGGATACCCCCTGAACATCCTGCCACAGATTTTAAAGAGCCGGATGATTTGGGAAACATGCTGCATAAGATCCTGGCCAGACCCAATGTCTGTTCAAAAGAATCAGTCATTAGGCAATATGACCACGAAGTTCAAGGGGGAAGTGTTGTTAAACCCCTGGTGGGGATTCAAAATGATGGTCCCTCAGATGCAGGAGTGATCAGACCGATCCTTGAATCAATGGAAGGTCTCGCTGTTTCTAATGGTATATGTCCAAAATACTCTGTACTTGATACATATCATATGTCAGCCTGTGCTATTGATGAATCCATTCGTAATATCATTGCCGTCGGTGGAAGTCTTGAGCAGATGGCCGGACTAGACAATTTCTGCTGGCCTGATCCAGTGGAATCAGACCATACGCCAGACGGAAAATATAAACTGGCACAATTGGTCAGAGCCTGCAAAGCAATTTATGAATACTGCCCTGGATTTGGTGTTCCCTGTATTTCTGGAAAAGATAGTATGAAAAATGATGCGAATCTGGATGGTCAGAAAATATCCATATTACCCACGCTACTTTTTACAGCAATTGGTGTCATCAAAGATGTGCGAAAATGTACGACTTCAGACATCAAAAATAGCGGAGATCTGGTTTACCTGATCGGCGAGACTCATGATGAATGTGGTGCATCTGAATATTTCTCAGAGCTGGGAATTCCAGGAGGAGAAGTGCCTAAAGTATCATTGGAATCGGCAAAAAACCGCTATCAAATGGTTTCTAAAGCGGTTGATTCAGGACTGATTCGAAGTAACCATGATTGTTCAGATGGTGGAATAGCGACCGCTTTGGCAGAAAAGGCCTTCGGCGGAAGGCTGGGAATGGATCTCGACATTACCCAGGCGCAATCGAAAACCCAGCTTCGCACCGATATATTCCTGTTTAGCGAAAGTCAAAGTCGATTTGTATTGACGATTAAACCCGAAGATAAACAAGCATTTGAAAGTATTATGCAAGAAGATACATTTTATGAAATTGGAAAAGTGACTGACCAGCCGGTTTTGAAAATTACCAGTGGAAGTTCTACTATTATCAAGGAAAATATTCTTGAGCTGGGTAAATCCTGGCAAAAAACCTTGAATAAAGATTAAATATCAGTTTCAATTACCCAAAGAGCTGTATTTATTTCTACTCTTTTCACAATCACTTCAACATTTCAAATTGAAATGATGAAAATGCACAACTAACAATCAATCTCTACCCTACGATCCCTGTTATGGACAATTATAATCCTCATGAAATAGAAAAAAAGTGGTACGAAAACTGGGAAACAAATGACTATTTCTCTCCAGATTCCCAGGAATCAAAAGAAACGTATACCATCGTCATTCCACCACCCAATGTCACTGGTTCTCTGCATATTGGACATGCACTGGTAAATACGCTTCAGGATGTATTGATTCGCTGGAAACGGATGTTGGGATATAAAACCCTTTGGTTACCAGGGACAGACCACGCGGGTATTGCTACACAAATGGTTGTGGAAAGAGAATTGAGGAAAAATGGTATCGAGCGGGAAGAATTGGGTCAGGAGAAGTTTGTTGAAGAGATCTGGAAATGGAAAGAGCAATATGGAAATATTATTTTTCAACAACTCAGAAGACTCGGTGCCTCTTGTGACTGGAAACGGGAACGTTTTACACTGGATGAAGGACTATCCAAAGCCGTGAAAAAATGTTTTGTAGATCTTTATCGGGAAGGACTGATCTATCGCGGTAACTATATTGTTAACTGGTGTCCTCACGACAAGACTGCACTTTCAGACCTGGAAGTTGATCATATTGATATGGAAGGCACGTTAACCTATATCGGCTATCCGTTGGAAGACGGAAGTGGCGAACTGGTTGTGGCAACCACCCGACCGGAAACAATGCTGGGAGATACATGTGTTGCGGTTAATCCGGAAGATGCCAGATATAAAAAACTGGTGGGAAAAAATATTCGATTACCGCTGACGAATCGAATTATCCCCATTATAGCTGATGAATATGTCGATATGGAATTTGGAACCGGGGCGGTCAAGGTCACACCGGCACATGATCCAAATGACTTCCAAATAGCACAAAGACATGATATTCCGGCAATTAATATTTTCACCAGAGAAGCTAAAATAAACGATGCTTTTCCACCTCTGAAAGGGCTGGATCGATTTGAAGCGAGAAAAATGGTCGTGGAAATGTTAGAGGGCGAGGGATACATACGTGATAAAAAGGCTCATCCTCACTCCGTTGGGCATTGTCAACGATGTAATACGGTTGTTGAACCTCGACTATCGACCCAATGGTTCTGCAAAATGACCGATATGGCCAATGCATCATTGCAGGCAGTGAAGGATGGAAAACTAAAAATTGTACCTGATAATCAGGGAAAGATCTTTGAAGATTGGATGACCAATATCCAGGATTGGTGTTTATCCCGGCAACTATGGTGGGGACACCGTATTCCTGCCTGGCATTGTGAAGCATGTGGTCATATTACTGTTTCCGAGGAACCAGAGGTTAATACTTGTGAAAAATGTGGTAGTGAAAAAGTCATCCAGGATACTGATGTACTGGATACCTGGTTCAGCTCAGGACTCTTTCCCTTTTCAACCATGGGTTGGCCGGAAAAAACACCGGATTTGGACAACTTCTATCCGAATTCAACCCTGATTACCGGCTACGATATTCTGTTTTTCTGGGTAGCCAGAATGGTGATGATGGGTATTAAAATGACAGGGGAAGTTCCATTTCCGGAAGTTTTTCTGCATGGTCTGGTGCGGGATGAAAAGGGCGAGAAAATGTCTAAAACCAAGGGAAATGTTATCAATCCTTTAGATATCATCGATGAATATGGGGCAGATGCTTTAAGATTTACCTTAACAAGCCTAACAGTGATGGGAAGAGATATTAAACTGCCTAAAAAAATCATTGAAGGAAACAGGAACTTTATTAATAAGTTATGGAATGCAACCCGATTTACCCTATCACACATCGAACGATTGCAAAATCCAAAACCATTAAAAGAGATCACTCCCGGAATATTTGACCAATGGATTCTGGATCGTCTTGAACAAACCGTCTTTGATGTCAACCGTTATCTTTCAACGTATCGTTTTAATGAAGCTGCCAAAGCGATTTATTCATTTGCCTGGCACGAGTACTGCGATTGGTATCTTGAAATTATCAAGCCAATGCTTTTTGGAAAACTGGGAACAGAGGCACAAGATGCATCACTGTCTGTTCTGTTTCATGTGCTGGAATCAATTCTCAGGTTATCACACCCCATGATGCCTTTTGTAACCGAAGAGTTGTGGCAGATGCTTCCGGGTAAAACAGAAACAATTATGTATGCTCGTTTTCCGGAAAGCAGTAAAAAAGAAGGGGTCGTAAATCCTGAATCCCTACAGATGATTGAGTTAATAAGCATTATCCGTAATATTCGGGGAGAGAATAATATAAAGCCAAATGTAAAAATTGATATTATTGTGGTAACCAAAGATAATAATTTGAAAGATAATATCGAACTTTATCATGAAATCGTAAAAGGTTTGGCAGGGGTTAAAAACATTGAACAAAAAACAGAGATTGAAAAAACAGAAGGGTTAGCCGGAGGTGTGGGAACTGACTATGAGGTTTTTGTAAATCTCGCTGAAACGATTGATGTTGAGCAGGAAACCAAAAGGCTGGAGAAAGAAAAAAAGAAATTGGAGGCTAAACAGAATCAGATTCAAGGTAAGCTGAACAATGAGGCTTTTCTGGCGAAAGCTCCAGACAAGGTTATTCAGAAGAATAAAGATGAATTAAACGACATCAACATTAAAATCGAAAAAATTGTCGAAAACATTAATACTATTAAATCCGTTAAGTAATATGAAAAACAGTATCGTCGGACATCTGGAACATATCAACTCTTTTCTGGCAATGGAAATTTTTGCCAGAGCACAGGAACTGGAAAAACAGGGAAAGGATATCATCCACCTTGAGTTTGGAGAACCGGACTTTCCAACACCCACTGTCATTTCAGAATCTGCTATTCAAGCCATTAACAATTCTGAAACACGGTATACCCATACACAGGGAATTGACGAATTCCGCCAAGCGGTGGCGAAGAAATATCTGGATAAATACGGTATTAAAATCTCGCCTTCGCAAATCCTGACCTCCAGCGGGAGCTCAATATTACTGTATCTTTCAATAATACTTTTAGTTCCTCCGGGTGATGAAATAATTATCACTGACCTCTGCTACTCCTGTTATAATAATCTGACTAAAATCGCAGGTGTCATTCCCAAGAGAGTAAAAATTAGTATTGAAGATGGTTTTCAACTGAACATTGAGGAGCTAAAGAAGGCAATTACCCCCAAAACCAAAGCGATCTTGATTAATTCTCCCATGAATCCCACCGGCACAGTGCTGTCTAAGGAGAGTTTAAAAGAGATAGCCAGTTTAGGAATACCGATTATTTCAGATGAAATTTATGGAGATCTGACCTATGAGGGAGACGCTTACTCAATTTTAAACTTTACCGATCAATCCATCGTATTGAACGGCTTGTCAAAATATTATGCAATGACTGGGTGGCGACTCGGATATATGATTCTCAATCCAGAATGGGTTGATGTTGCTGCTAAAATTCATCAAAATATGATGATTTCGGCGGCGCATTTTGTTCAAAAGGCTGGAACAACTGCGATTCTGGAATCAGAAAATGATTGTCAATTGATGGCTGCTGAATTTGACAAACGAAGAAAGTTTGTTCTGAATAAGCTGAAAGCGGTCGGTTTGGATCCGGGTTATAATCCTGTAGGTGCTTTTTACATTTTTTTGAAATATCCTGATCAAAGCAGAAAATCTTTGGATGTTGCGTTGGATATTCTGGAGAAAACCGGAGTTGCTATGACACCGGGAATAGATTTCGGACCCGGTGGCGAAGGTTATATTCGAATCAGCTATGCCAATTCCCTGGAAAACCTCGATATGGCAATTGACCGGTTAAAAGATTATTTCTTTTAAGTCTTCTACCCGAATGAGTGTTAATTTTTTTACTTGTTTCTACATCGAGCTTTGTTTTTTAATCGAGAACGGGGCTTTCACCGTTTGATTCTCTTCGTCTTTCTCTACCACTTCACCGACAATCATATTATCACCGGTCAACTGACCACTGAAAACGATACTTTTATTATCCGTTTTGCGTTCAATTTTAAAAGCATTTCCTTTCAATATTCCAACCAGCTCACCGTCTTTTTGACTGTTTTTAATGATTACTTTTTCTTTTTCGACAGTGATAACGACATTCTGAGGAATATTTTCTGTTTTAGAGGGTGTTTTCAGAGACATCACATAATCACCGGATTCAAGCTTATAAACAGGTGCACAAGCGATAAAACTGAATAAAACCAAAATCGAAATTACTCCCCATAGACTTTTTCGCAACATCATTCACCTTTAGTTAGAAGTAACCGTTCACAAGTTCAATGTTCAATGTTCAAAGTTGTTTTTATAGATTATTTAAACTTTTTCTCAAGAAAAGCGTGGGAAAACCATTTTGAATTTTGAACTTTTGAAAAGTTACAATTAGAGTTAATACATAGTTATAAGACAAGCTTAATAAACCTTTTATGCAATAGCAACTATTCGTTATCACTTAAATCCACGATCAGTTTGCCAAAAGACATGGTAGGATGGGCAACGCCTTGCCCACGCAGTGCAGGATATAAAAGAAAAAAGATGGACAAAGCGTTGTCCATCCTACCAGTCCTGAGCTACAATCTTGAAAATTTGATCGTGATTTAGGATCAAGCAGATACTAAAATCCCAGAGAGAGATATAAAATCGTGCGAGGGCTGGGTTTTTGTCCGGCATATTCACCGGTCTCTTCAATGTAACGGGTCGCCCCGATAACCAATGCACGACCCAGCGAAATTTCTGCACCTGCTACCCCATAATAGTCGTCGGATCGATACCCTTGATTATATCCGGTTCTAACCGTAATCCAGCTGGTATTTTTAGATAATGGTAAAAAACCAATTTCCAGACCATAATGAAGTCGGCGATTATAGCTTGTGTCATCTTCTGAACCCAACTGATTTGTTATATCCCGCCAATCCATGGCCGCTACAATCCTGAACATTCCCAACTCATGCATCATAGATGCGCCCAGAGCGTATTCCTCCGGAATTTCAGTCGCATCCTCCAAATCAATATTTGTCCGCCAGACCCCACCCAGCATCACTCTTGTTTCAGTGGCAAATCTGTACAGAAACCCAACATCATATCCAGCTCCTTTTCCACTAACGCCATTGCTGGCTAAAGTTGGAAAGGGCTCTTCATCAATCGCCTGATTCATGCCATAGGTAAACTCAATTTCCTGTCGTTCAACCCTTTTGTACACAAAACCCAAAATGAGTTTTCCCAATCCGATAGGTACAGAACAACCGATCTGCCGAATATGATCCAACCTCATGAAGGTATGAATTTCCGGAAGACTGGGATTTCGAACTTCAATATCAAGAACCGCTTCATAAGTGTAGTTTCCCGCAATGGTTAATCCCTTTTTATCCAGATTAATAAACAAATTTGCCCCGGTATCTATTTTCAGGTACGGATGCTTGCCAATAAAATCATTCATAAACTCAATTTGCTGTTCCTTGGTCTCCAGTTCGAACGAACCAGATTGAGCCTGTTCATAAAGAGATTGGGAATCATCAGAATAGGTAACCTGAACAAAAGGGAAATCGACCCACCAAGTAAAAATATTTGCCATAGCAGCCGGATTATAAAATAGTGCAGCACTATTATTGGCACTGGCAATACCCGTATTACCCATGGCCAGGGATCGATAATCCTGTCCAATCCTGCGATATTCGATCGCCGGGGACAATATAGGATAAAATAACAGGATCAAAGCGAAGCAGGATCGCATTATTTTTTTGCTTTTTTTCATCTATTTGAGCCCGGAATTTTCCAAATAATTTAAAATTTCGCAATCACTAAGTTTATCATCCATTTTAACCGGTAAAGCAATTTGTCCATCATTACAAAATTGAATAGAAACGGTATTGAATGTCACAGAAAAGTTTCCACCCATATCCATTTTTGTATAAAAATTGAGTAGACTTAAATCCAATGTGCCTGATTCTTCATACTCATCACTCGCTAGCTTATTGTAATACAGAGCACTTTTATTACTTACGGTACAGCTATCGACTGTCACATCAAATGCATTAAAAAATGTGTCTGTTGAGGTCTCTATATTAGCATCATCCGCTGTATCTCCTTCAATACTACCGCAGATACCTTTATAAAATTCGCTACCCAGACCATTAAAAATAAACTTATATGGTGCTGATGTTGTTGTTGAAGCAAAACTACACTTGGTAATATCTAAATTATCAACGGTACCAGCACAAGTTTGAAAAGTCTCATCCACAAATTTCAATGTGAATAAAGTCTGTAATTCTTTAAACACAAGCAAACTGGATAGCAGAACACCTTCAAAATACATCGTTGGTGTTTTATTTGTGATCTCCCCCATTATTTTATACAGCGCTTTTTTAAAATCACTCTTTTTTGCATCGGTATCCGGAATTTTTGAATAAACCAATTTTGTCGCAGAACCAGACGAATCTGACAGTTCCACCATTAAAGCAGCCATTGTTAATCCAGATCTCCCCATATAGGCCAACGCACTCATATGTCGTCCTTCATCCGTTTCAAGATCTTTGCACGCTGCAACTGCCAGGTCCCATTCACTTTTATCCAGGTACAGTTTACATGTTTCAAGCTCCCCTGCATCGTTGACAGCGCTCTCATCTTGGCAGGTCATCAAAAAACCGGAGAAAATGATTAACAACAAAATCGTCAGTATCTTTCTGCTGGTCTTTAATCTTATATATTTAAGTATCATGGCTTAAGTTGGATAAGTTAAATAGTGGATGAAGCGACATAGATTGCCAATCCAGATAGTATCTCTCCTCAAAATCTACAATGTTGAACTTACTGAAATCTTATCCCTAATCGAATTTTTCGTCAAATAAATGAAAAAATTTTCCATTTATTTAAAAACGACAGTAATTTTGAACCCAAAGGGAGTAAAACACAATTTCTTCCTGATACTCTGTTTCCTACATGCAGATAAAATGCCGTTTTCATTATTTAATCGTCATGCAGTAACTATTTAACCGGTGCAGTAAATTGGGGTACACATCCTAAATCCACCATTAATTTACCAAGCCTGGATAAACTTGCAAGGCACTAAAAACACTGTAGGGTGGGCAACGCCTTGCCCACGCAGTAGAAGGCATTAAAAAACCGAACTCAGAGAGGCCGGTTTTTTATTAATCCAGATAAATAAGTTGAATCAAAAGCCTGAGCACAATACAATAAGTGAATACAATTGAACTATTTCATTCACTGATTCGTTTACTATGGTGTAATCCGATAATAATCAAAAAAAAACAGAAAATAATTTATACGGTACTAAATAACGCCTAAAATAACTTGTAAGATACTAATAACTATATTAATTATAAAAGGAAAATATGGACGAAGCTGAATATATGGCAATTGCGCAAACCATACCTAATGAGTGGTATACAAGTATTGAAGCCAAAGAGATCAACAAAAGTATTTTTTATGACATTATGATTGGTAATGCGCTGAAATCAAACATTGTGATTTCAACAGATGAAGATTTTAAGCAGTTGATTTCAATTATCGCAGATGAGAGAAAAATACCCGAAGAAGAAGTGATTCAAGATACTCAAAATATCGCATTAACCGTGGGAGCCGTTCGACTATTTAATGCAAAGTATTCAGAAATTGCGGCAAAATTTCCGAAAACAGAATTTGGCGATCCGGATTATCCACCCAAGTTTCTGGCCAAGATTCTTGGAATTGAGGAGACAATCGCGAAGGACCTGAAAAGCGGTGTTTTATTGGAGTATTCAACCTATCTTAAAGAGTCGGAAATCGACGAAACCATGCCATCATAGAGAGGAGAAATGAAATTTTTGCATACAATGATTCGTGTCTTGGATTTGGATTCATCCCTGGATTTTTTTATCAACAAGGCCTGTTTAAAAGAGATTCGGCGACAGGAATATCCCGAAGGAAAATTTACGCTGATATTTCTGGCAACCGATGAAAATGAACCGGAAATTGAATTGACCTATAATTGGGATCAAAAAGAGAAATATTCAGAGGGAAGAAATTTTGGTCATTTGGCATTTAGCGTTGACAATATTTATGAATATTGCCAAAAACTGCTGGATAATGGTGTAACCATACTCAGACCTCCCAGAGATGGTAAAATGGCATTTTTCCGTTCACCTGATGATATCTCTATTGAAATTTTGCAGGAAGGTGAGGCACTTCCACTAAAAGAACCCTGGATTTCAATGGAGAGTCAGGGGGTGTGGTGATTTTGATAGCTTTTTTGCAGTAATAATTTGGAAGCTTACCCCTTTTTATAATAATTATAGAGAAACGATAAATGCAGTCATTTGAAGAAAAGACCATTGTATCCATCTCAAAGCAGAAAGCCGCCTCCTCACCGGATCAAACCCATATTATTTTTTTGGAAAATGGAGACGATAAAGAAGCAAGACTGTCCTTTGGAGAACTAGACCTGGCAGCCTGTAAAATAGCTACCTGGCTACAAAATAACGGTATTGTACCCGGTGATCGAGTGATGATCATGCTTCCCAACGGACTGGATTTTATCAAAATATTATATGGTTGTTTTTATGCGGGTGCTGTTGCAGTCCCACAACCTCAACAGCTTCAGGCGTATATTAAGACTTTTGTGCCAACAATCAATTCAGCCCAACCCAAACTACTGGTTGCGACCTCTTCAATTGTTACGTACGTGCAGACACGATTACCGGATGCTTTGGTCGAACCATTTTCAAAGGTTCAGATAAGCACGCCTACTGAAATGATGAGTGAAACTGAAAACCAATATGACATACCTGATATTGGACCTGCTACCATTGCTTATCTTCAATATACGTCCGGAAGTACAGGTATCCCAAAAGGAGTGGTTATTAGCCATAGAAACATCGTATCGAATATGGAACAAGCCGGTATTTTTGGAAATTGGGAAAAAGGAAAAGGGACCAGCTTATGGCTGCCCCTTTTTCACGATTTTGGATTGGCAGCTGGATTATTGGGCGCAATGTATAATGAAGGATTCGTCGTACTAATGACGCCTGCTCAATTTATGGTTAAACCTAAAAGATGGTTAAACTCCATCACCCGATATAAATGTGCTTATAGCTATTCCCCGCCTTTCGGATACGATCTCTGTATCAAACAACTCACTGCTGAGGATAAATCAACGCTTGATTTATCCTCACTGGTATCTGCCGTCTACGGGGCAGAACCCGTTCATTACTCTTCGGTTAAAAGATTCAACGAATACTTTGCGGATTGTGGTTTAAACCGAAATGCCATTCGCCCCGGTTTTGGGATGGCGGAAACCGTCATCATGTTTTCTGAATCTTCCGGTTTGAGTGGAATCTTTGCTGATAGACACTTACTTGAAACCGAAGGAAAGCTTCGGGTATTAGCAGAAGAAGACGATCCCAAAAACGCTATTTCACTGGTAAATCTTGGTCCTTCAATGAATGATCACGAGATTGTCATCAAAGACGGTCAAAATAATGCGTTGCCGGAAGGTGAGGTGGGTGAGATTTTGGTATCCGGATCAAGTGTCTGTGAAGGCTATTTTGATAACGATATTGCCACAGAAAATACGTTTCAACAAAAAATAATAGGCAAGACAGCAAATTTTCTGGCCACTGGAGATTTAGGATTGCTTTGGGAAGGAAATCTTTATTTCATTGGACGAATTAAGGATATTATTATTATTCGGGGTAGAAATTATTACCCGCAGGATATTGAATTTGCAGTTCCCCAGGACAAGGAAATTCGGTCCGGTGGTGTGATTGCTTATGCGATTAAAAATAAAGATGAATCAGAAAAGCTGGCTATTGCCATGGAACTTCAGGCGGAACTATTTCGTGATAAAGAAATGTTTGAGAATTATATTCTGCCATCAATAGACAAAAAAGTTATCTCAGAACTGGGAAAACAATTACAGATACACCCTGATGTCAGGTTATATGTGAAACCGGGTACGATGAAAAAAACATCTAGCGGTAAAATAAAACATCACGAAAATATCAATACATTTTCAGCAGAGATCTTTCCAGGATTTTTAGCCCGATTACCAGGAATATCAACGGAAGAAAAAGAGATCCTTGAAATGAAAACCAGTGTTAAAAGACTATTTAAGGACCTGGTTTCAGATCAATCGGATTTTGATCAGGCTCTGGACTATTTTGATGCGGATGGGGCAAAAATCAATAATTTTTTGGTCGCTTTGCAAGAGGAGTTTTCAGAAGCAGAATTAGATATTACTGATAATTTTGATAAAAATACGACCGTTAATGAAATCATTGACTGGATTGAAGAGCAGATTTTCTCAAAGATGATTGCGTTTTAATGCCGGAAGGTTTCGTTATTTCTATCCACAATGAAACCATTCATCAAAAATGATTGGAGCCATTTTAAAACTGGTTATTCCGGTTTGTCTGGTTTGTCTGGGTTTTTTTCTTTAAGTAACGGCTTTTCTCCGCATACTCGTTGGGCGGCATCACTAATTGAATACGCTCGTATCACTCCTGATATTCTTACCCCTTTAACCAAATAAAGGTCTTTCCCCTCAGCTTTAACTCGGGCTTCTCCACCTACTTTATATCCGCCACAATCATAATGGTATCCACCCCTCTCATCTTTCCAAAGAAAATCTATGGCATAAGAAACTGTTGGAATAACAATACTCAAAACAAACAACCAGATAAAAAATGTTTTTTTCATTTTGTTTCTCTATGTTACTTAAGTCATGAAACATTCAGTGAATAAGCGTTCAAACGTAATTTACTGAAATATACAATCCCATATAATTCTGATTTCTACTTTTTGCTATTTGATGGTTTAATATAATTCCAGGGACGAACCTAAAAAAGACTTGTGAGAGTCAAATTGCACTTTGAAAAAAGACTACCTTTTCAGGTTCGCAGTAAATAAATATTCAAATATCAAGCCAAATTTTTGGAATTTTTAAAATAGTGAACAAAATTCAACTAAAATCAATATAAATCTTGATTGAATCACCTTCAATCACAGAAGACAAACCGGTTTCCAAAAAAGTTGCTTTATATTCTTAGTTTGGAATTACATATCCGTTTAAAATAGGTCTGTTTATTGCTTTATTCAATGGCTCACTAAATATTTTCCAATATATTTCGATTCATTTTTAAAAATTCTTTGAATCTGGTAATTTTTTCCTGCGTGCTTCTTGATAACAAGCGACCGTGAACATTATTTGTTACAATATATTTCTGAAAGACTGTTCAAAGTATATCTCAAAATCTATAATAAGTAAAAATTCCATTCAAATTGTCTTAATTATACGTCAATAAGCCAATGATATTGATTTCATCTGAACGATTAAATTTGAAATTCCCATTTCTCACATGTTAACAGTGCTTTTAATCCGTTCCATCTGAACTCATCTATAAATTATGAAGTCCATTTCTTCTGCTGATACAGTTATCATTATTAAGGCAGCAATCAAAATGTCTGGGGCTGATTCGAAGCTTCATGAGAAGGAACAAAAATTATTAGACAAAATGTTCGCACTGACAGATCTGGAGAAAACCGAAATCGATGAGGTTTATTCAGGAACCGGTGAAGATATTGATAAACTAAGCGAACAGCTATCCTCTCCTAAAGCAAAAAAGGCCTTTCTGTTGACTTTAGCAGCGATGGCATTGGCTGACCACAAAATTACCAGGGAAGAGAGTGAATTACTGGAATCGTTAACATTAAAACTTAATATCGGTAGAGTCAGAATTAAGGAGTTGTCATACGATGTTTGTGAAACGATGGTTCTAAAACTATTATCAGACGCATCTCCCCCCAAAAAAAACAAATATGCAGCTCAATTGTCTGACTTTGATATGTTATAAAACGACTATATTCAATAAAACTGACTATTATCAACGACTCTTAACGGTAAAATCTCATGAATAAATCAGTATTATGTTTTATTACCATTTTTCTTTTGGTTGGTCTTTTCTCAACTGTCTCTGCCTCAAATCGTGCGGAGATTAAATACCTATTGACTTATGGTTATAAAGTTCTGATTGAGGGTAGCCATCCCAATGACAAAAAAGTCAGTTGGGCCTGCCGGTTGAAAAGAAGTTTTAACTATATTGCCATTGTTCAGAATGATGGAGCAAATTACCGCATCATGCCAATTCCCTTGGGAAAAAGAGTCGAACCTATCTGCCCAAAACATATTTTTAAAAATGCACATCGCTGGATGGATCGTCTGCAAAAAGCTCCCTATTAAGATTTGTGTCACCTGTCCTTTGTGCGGCTGAAATAATGTGACCCAAAAAACGATGCTCATCTCTTCCGATCAATTCAAATATTGCTAAGTATCAGAAATTATCAAAATATGAGTTTTCAATTCGTCGTATTTCTGTAAAACTTTATAGATAATTGGTATTCACGTTTTATAGGATACAATTCGATCAGTAGTTATATGTGTCAATGGTTTAGCATACACAAAAAATTATTTATATATTGTTCTATCCCATTTGAAAATTATAACTGGAACCCAATCTTCATCCATCAGGAGAGTTCTTTTGGATTTTAATCCCTGTATGAAACACAAAATTGTTCGCCGAACAGTACGCGATTTTGCGGAAGCTGAATTGGGTCCAATTGCGCATGAAATTGATCGAGACGCCCGGTTTCCTTGGGAAGTCATTGAGAAAATGAAACCACTCAATTATTTCGGATTACAAATACCTCAGAAATACGGAGGTGCTGAAATAGATAGTGTGAGTTATGCAATCACTATTGAAGAACTATCCAGGGTTTGTGCATCTATTGGCCTATGTGTAACCGTTCACAACAGTGTTGGGGCACACCCGATTGTCAGTTTCGGTTCAGAAAAACAAAAAGAGCGATTTTTACCTCCCATGGCGAGTGGTGAACGACTCGGTGCTTTCTGTCTAACCGAAGCTAATGCAGGCTCTGATGCGGGTGGAGTTGAAACAAATGCCATTGAAGAAGATGGCGACTTCATTATTAATGGGACAAAGATCTTTGTCACCAATGGAGCCGTATGCGGATCCGCCTTGATTTTTGCAACGACCCATCAAACGAATCTATCGCAGACGGCAAGTGTCTTCATTGTAGAAAAGGGCATGGATGGTTTTTCAGTGGGTGAAATTGAAGATTTGTGTGGAATGAGAGCAAATCCGGTTTCATCATTGTTTCTTGAAGATTGTCGAGTAAGTTCAGAGCATTTGTTAGGTCACTCGACGAATGGAATTAAAATAGCTCTCTCAGCACTGGATACCGGACGAATAGGAATTGCTGCTCAGGCACTCGGCATTGCACAAGGTGCATTTGAATCTGCAGTGAGATATTCCAAAGAACGGCAACAATTTAAAAAACCCATCTCTGCGTTCCAAACCATTCAGAATTATCTGGCGGATATGGCTGTTGAAATAGATGCGGCACGTCTTCTGTTATACCGTGCATGTGCATTCAAGGACCAGAAAAAACCTTTTGGTACCGAAGCGGCCATGGCAAAATTGTATTGCAGTAAAGTGGCATCAAAAGTTACCGGTTTAGCCATGCAGATTCATGGTGGATATGGATACAGTAAAGAATATGATGTTGAACGATTCTTTCGAGATGCAAAAGTCACCGAAATTTATGAAGGAACCAGCGAAATCCAACGGCTGGTAATATCCCGTGCAGTACTTACTCGTTTAACCTGATAAACCATGCTAAAACTAGTTACTTGTATCAAACAGGTTCCCAACGTTTCAGAATTACCCTGGGACAAAAAAACCGGAACTCTGAAGCGCGATCTGGCAGACGGTATGATGAATTCAGCCTGCCGGAATGCATTGGAAGCATCTCTAATATTAAAAAGTACGGTTGGTGCTGAAATCACTGTCATTACAATGGGTCCAGCAATGGCTGAAGAGATACTTCGGGAAGCACTCGCATTAGGTGCAGACCGGGGAATATTGATCAATGATAGAAAGTTTGCCGGAGCGGACACTTTAGCGACTTCATACACTTTGGCCCGGGCTATTGAAAAAGAGTGCCCGAATTTTGACCTGATTCTTTGTGGTTGTCATACCAATGATAGTGAAACCGCTCAAATTGGTCCCCAATTGACTGAAGAGCTGAATATTCCAGGGGTCACCTATATCAACCGCATAGAAATCACAGGCCGCAAAGCAGTAATGGAACGCTTATCCGATGATTTCGTTGAAACTTTAGAAATGGAATTACCCGGATTGATCACGGTAACCACTCAGAGTTTTCCTCCTCGTTATGTCCCCCTTGCTGGATTACAGGATGCGTTTAACGAACAGAATATAATCATCCGAAATGCAGAAGATCTGGATCTGGATGAAGAAATGACGGGTATAAAAGGCTCTCCCACTAAAATTCAAAAGGTTTACTCTCCCACTGCCGACAAAGACAATATTGTTTTAAAAGGCTCAGCAAGAAAAATTGTTGATGATCTGTTTAAAACTTTTGAGGATCGAATCGGTGGAGCGATCGGGGAAGATATTAAAAAAGACTGAATCCTATGACAACTGAAACAAAAAATATTTGGGTATTTGGAGACTATAGAAATTACTTTCAAAACAGAGGTACTATTCAACTTCTGGCCCGCGCAAAAGAACTTGCACCCAAGATTGATTCTCAAGTCTGTGCCGTCGTTTTTGGTTATGGTATCGATGAATATATTGGAGAGTATATTGCCCATGGAGCCGATATCGTTTATGCCATAGACCACACTTCACTAAAAACCTATTGTGTAGAAACTTATGTGAACCTGATGGTTAATCTGTGTGAAAAATATCGGCCGGAAATTGTGTTGGCGGGTGCTACCGATTTTGGTAGAGAATTTACACCCAGAGTAGCCAAACGGTTAAAAACCGGTTTAAGTGCAGATTGCATCGATTTATACATTAATGAAGAGAAACTTCTGGTCCAAACAGCACCCTCTTTTGGCGGTAACCTACTGGCTGAAATCATAACACCCGAATGTCGCCCACAAATGGCAACTGTGAGACCGGGAACATTTCAGGAAATACCACATAATTATGAGCGAACAGGTAAAATCGTCCATGAGCCTTTACCAGAAAACCTGCCAGCTGATCGGGTTACACTGCTGAGTTCCACGCAAAGTACCAAAAGAAATCAAAAACTTGAAGATGCACAGGTGGTTGTTTGTGGTGGAAGAGGCATGGGTAGCAAGAACAAATTTAAAAAAATCACTGAACTCGCTGAATTGATGAATGGAGAAGTCGGCGCGACAAGGCCGGTAGTATATTCAAAATGGATCGGAAACGAAGCGCTAATCGGACAGGCTGGAAAACATATCAAACCGAAGGTACTGCTATCTTTGGGTATCAGCGGCGCGATTCAACACACTGCGGCCATTAATGATTCAGACTTCATCATAGCCGTTAACAAAAATCCGGAAGCACCCATGATGAAAATGGCCGATGTTGCCATTGTATCTGACGCCAATCAGATTTGTACAACGATGATAAAAGAGCTGAAAAAACGAATACGCAGCTGACTGCAAAAATTGTATAATGCGTTAACTCTGGTTACTGCGAACTAAAATCCATTAATAGAGGAAGGAAAATGCGAAAAATACTTCTTAAACTGATTCTGGTATTTGGATTACTGTTATTTGCTTTTTACAACTTTCCTGTTTCCCGCCCATCTTTTGATAATCTTTATCAAAAAGTCGATCAGCATACCCGGACATCTTTAGCCCGTTTTAGAGCGAACACAAAAAAAAAATCAATTGATATCGATGGCAACCAATGGAATTATATCCATGTTGGAAAAGGGTCTGAATCTATTCTTTTTCTGCATGGTATGACGGGTTCTTATGATATCTGGTGGCAACAAATTCAAGCATTAAGTGATACCTACCGTATTATTTCCCTTACCTATCCCCCCATTAGTAATTTAAAGGAGCTGGGGGAAGGTGTGGCAACGATTCTGGCAAAGGAAGGAATTACGAAAACCCATGTTATCGGAAGCTCTCTGGGAGGTTATTTTGCTCAGTACCTGCTATCCCAAAAGCCTTCTTTAATCCAAAAGGCTATTTTTTCCAATACTTTTCCTCCCAATAACATCATATCTGAAAAAAATGCAACCATTGGCAAGCTTCTGCCTTTTGTGCCCGAATGGATTGTGATGAAAATCCTGCAAGGGAATACCGAAAAAGCGATTTATCCAGCAGCTGGTAACTCTGAACTGGTTAAGGCCTTTATCCTTGAACAATCCTATGGAATGATGAGCAAAAAACAATTTGTCAGTCGGTTCTACTGTGTGATTGATAAATTCACCCCGGCAGACCTGACACAACTGGGAAAAAAGGTGATGATTATTGAAGCTGACAATGACCCGCTGGTTGAAGCTAAATTAAGAACTATGCTCAAATCAACCTATCCAAATGCTGCTGTTAAGACACTCAGCAATGTGGGGCATTTTCCATACCTGAATGAACCGGAAGTTTATACGTCAATAATTCGGAAATTTTTTAATACAAAAACAAATTAAAACGGGTTTACTATTAAGGTCACTACCTGTAATTCAATGTATTCTATTGTATTTTTTAACTTTATTTAAGTCTTGATTCGCCATATCTCATCTCAATTTTCTTAAAAAAATAATTGATTGAAAAAAGGTTGATTATTCCAGTAAAACCTGACCTAAAATGTCCAGACTAAAATCTCACTTTTTACGTGTTTTTATTTTTGACAAACAGGTATAGTTTGAATTGATTTAAATCAATTATTAACCAGATTAAAAAAATATAAGGCGACCTGGAAGGCGAATCGTTTTTAAAAAAGACAACCATGTAGAGTCAAAATTTTTAAGCTGATTTTATTACTTTTGGAGTTTATTCTGAGGGATTTTCTGAGGCTTGAATGGTTGCGGGGGAAGGATTTGAACCTACGACCTTCGGGTTATGAGCCCGACGAGCTACCGAACTGCTCCACCCCGCGACATTGAGCATTAACCGGTGATTTGATTAACGTCTAACTAAGTACCCAGCATATACTATATGGAGTCGTTGTCAACCTTCAAATTGATTTTTATTAATAAATATTCTAGATACCGATTATTTCCTTATATTTCATATAGGTATAAAATTTACAATGTTATTTTTATGGAATGCTGTCTGTGATGTTTATAATATTCAATAAAAGAATCAACATTGATGCATATTTTAACTTTTTTAAATCCAATCAAAATTTAATATTGACGAAGCTTCTTTTATGAGCAATAGAATAAATTAACTCATTCATATCGTTTCTTAAAGGACTTTTATTTCCAGATAAGAGACTCGGAAAAAGACAGAGTTCTCAAGATTAAGTCTGATTGATGACTAACCCTTTTTTTGAAAGTAAATTATTATTTTTCAATCTATTGAGAAAGCGTTCAGGGTGAGGATTTTTATTTTTTTTTAACATTCAATCAACTGGGTAACCATACAGGTTTAAATATGGAAAACTTGAAAAACATCCTATCTATAAACCAACAGAAGAATGCACTTCTTCTGTCTAAAAATGAAGAGATCGGAAGACTGATCAAAAAAGATAAGTCTGTTTCAGAAAAAACGTCTTTGGATAAATTTTCCAGGATTATATGTAGACATTTCTCAATGAATTTTTTGTCTTCGATGAGTACTGATGAACTTTATGATTTTATAAAGAAAAGATTTGATTTCTTCATAAATTCCCTGTCCCAGAAAAAGGTTACACTTTCAGTCTTACCGTACCCAAGCAAAACCAAAGGCAAAAAGTCATCCTCAGCAATTTTAGAATTTGCCATCCATGACAGACCATTTATTGCTGATAGCATTACGGAGCATTTGCATTATAAAACAGTGAAACTCTCTTTGTTAATTTATCCAGTCATTTCGGTTGAATTCAGTGGAAAAAATAATATTTCCACCTTGGGCGACATCTCTGATGATCCATCAGAAAACTATGTATATTGCTGCTGTATTATTGAAGATATAGCTAGTGATGAAATGAAAGATTTGAAAAATCGAATCACCAGTATTCTGGAAATGAACCGTTGTGTCACCGATGATTTTAAAACGATGACAGATTTGGTTGATGAATATTCACATGAAGATGAAGATGAGGAGGCAGAATCGCTGATCGAAAGTGAAAGAAGACGACTGTTCAGCTGGTTTAATGAAGGCAATGTTATCTTTTTAGGTTCGGGAGAAATGAAAAAAAAGAACATCTCTTCAAAAATGACCTGGAAGGATATCAAAAATCCATTGGGATATATTCGTCGAAAATACGAATTAAAAGACAAAGCCCTTCCCGGAGAAATCGGACGTCTGGGTAGTTATTTTCTAGAATCACGTCTTAAAATCAACATCATTGAAATTTCTGAATTTTCTGAAATTCACCGTAGAGATAGAATTCAACTCGTTTTCAGGAAGAATAAAGACAAGGACGGAAAGATCAGTGTCAGTTTTTTCTACATTCTCTTTACGGAAAAATCCAACAAAAAAGCCGCTATGGCAATTCCTCTTGCCCGACTAAAGGTTAATTCAATACTGGAAAAGAATATTGATGGTGACAGTATTGAAGAAAATCAGGGGCATATTTTTAAAAAAGCCCATGACTTTTTTGATGCGGTTCCGAAAAGTGAGTTATTCCGTTTGGATCGTGAGGAACTTGCAGCGATTTTTTCCCAGTTTTCATATTTTGGTGATTATCAAAAAACTCAGTTAAGTACATATACTCAACCGGAAAGGCGATATGCCCGCTTAACTTTTTGTTTGCCATACAACCGATTTAGTCTTGATATTTTTAATAAAATCGACAGTTTGCTGACAAAAAATCTAAAAATCAGTTCCGAAGTCAAATATTGGTTTCAATTGGGAAGGAATGCCTATTCACACTATATTTACTGGTTCCCTCAAAAACATGATCAGTTGGATTCCCTTAATCTGGATTCCTTTGAACAGCGGGTGACCCGTTTAACAATGGGATGGGAAGAGGAATTTCAAACAAAACTAAAAAATCTGGGGAAATCAATAAACGGCAGATATGTGGATGTATTTGATCAGTTTTACCAGGCTATTTTTACCCCGGAAGATGCCATTGAAGATATTCAATTTTTGGAATTGCTTTTAAATAATAATCAAGAACAGGTTGATCTTCGTAGTGATCAGAAAAAAGGTGAATCGGTCGTCTATATTTTTTCAAAGCGCAAGTATAACTTAACCGAAATCATGCCTCATATGCAGGATCTCGGGCTTATAGTAATTGATGAAAACACCAACGAGCTTGAAATTGAATCCAATCCCGTCTTCATCTATACATATTATGTGAAGACTCTGGACGAACAGGAAAAAAAGTTTTCAGATTTTAAACTGAATTTTTGCGAACTGTTGTTAGCCGTTTTAGAGGAGAATACAGAAAACGATGTTCTTAACGGACTTCTGCTGTCAGCAGGTCTTAGTATGCAGGAAATCAATCTTTTTATTCTGTATCGGAATTACTACTGGCAAGTGGGAGCTCCCTATTTACCTGTGAATAATAGTTTTCTGGAAAATCCATTGGTTATCGGGGCAATATTGGATTACTTCACCAAAAGATTTGATTTTAAAATGGTTCTAAAACCCTTAGGTGCCGATGAGATTGCTCTTTTGGAAGAAAAAGTACTCGATGCAATTGAAACTGTTGAAACAGTAGCAGAAGATATTGTTTTTAAAACAATATTCAATTTAATGCAGGCAACTATCAGAACAAATTATTTTAATATTGATGAGTTGTCTACTATGGCCATTAAAGTTAAGAGCACGGAAGTTAAAGTAATGCCATTGCCCCATCCCCTTTATGAGATATATATACATGGGACCCATATTGAAGGAATCCATCTGAGAGGTGCAAAGGTAGCCAGAGGGGGTTTAAGGCACTCCGACAGACCATCTGATTTTCGTTCTGAAGTACTGGGATTGATGAATACCCAGATGTTAAAAAATGTTGTGATTGTTCCAGAAGGCTCCAAAGGAGGTTTTATCACAAAAAGATCTGCTGAAACCCGTCAGGAACAGATGCTAGAAGTGAAAAAACAGTACAAGATTTATATCAATTCTCTATTATCACTGACAGATAATATTGTGGATGGAAAGGTAGTTCCAGCTAAAAACATTGTCAGATACGATGAGGATGACCCCTATCTGGTTGTTGCAGCGGATAAAGGAACAGCTACTCTTTCAGATACAGCGAATGAAATCAGTGCTGAACGAGGTTTCTGGCTACAGGATGCTTTTGCTTCCGGCGGCAAACATGGTTATGACCATAAAGGAATGGCAATTACCGCCCGTGGTGCCTGGGAATGTGTTAAATTACATTTCCTTGAAGATGGTAAAGATATTCAAGATTCTGACTTCTCAGTCGTTGGGATTGGAGATATGAGTGGTGATGTATTTGGAAACGGAATGCTGTTGAGTAAATATATCAGCCTGCGAGGTGCGTTTAATCATATCCATATTTTTGTCGATCCGAACCCTGATATTAAAAACACCTATAAGGAACGAGAAAGGCTTTTTGATTTGCCGGGTTCAACCTGGATGGATTTCGATAAAAAACTGATCAGCAAAGGTGGGGGAATCTTTGAAAGATCCGCTAAGACCATAAAGTTATCACCAGAAATTAAAAAGCTTCTTGGGGTCTCAGACGATTCTGTTTCCGGTGAAACCCTGATCAAACTGTTGTTGAAATGTCAGGTCGATTTACTCTGGAATGGTGGAATTGGCACATATGTCAAAGCGAGTATTGAAAATTCCTCCCAGGTGTCAGACGCGGCTAATGATGCGGTAAGGATAGACGCAACACAACTTCGGGTGAAAGTGATCGGTGAAGGTGGAAACCTTGGGTTAACACAACTTGCCAGAATGGAATGTGCATCCAGAGGTATTAAACTGAACACGGACGCCATTGATAATTCGGGCGGTGTGGACACTTCTGATCATGAAGTAAACATGAAAATCCTAATGACATCTTTAATGGCGGAAAAACAAATTCCATCCATGGACTCCAGAAATAAACTACTGGAGAAATTGACTGACAGCGTTGCTGATTTGGTTCTGGTCGATAATGTCAGTCAGGGACAAGTCTTAAGCATGGATAATTCCCGATCCAAAAAAGATGTTAAACCATTTATTGAGTTGATCAATTTTTTAATAGAAGAAAAGCTGCTGAATCCAAAAACGGACAATCTTTCATCTAGAAAAGAACTTGAGGAGAATGTTTCAAACGGTATCGGTATGCTTCGCCCTGATCTGGCGTTATTGTTAAGTTTTTCTAAAATGTATTTCAGTAAAGAGATCTTAAAATCCACAGCCCTGGATGATCCACTGTTGGATGATGTATACTATAACTATTTTCCAGCTGAACTGAAGAAAAAGTATAATATTAAGAAATTCGACCATCCTTTGAAGAAAGAGATCATCGGTACGGTTTTAATCAATAAAGCCATTAATCAGGCGGGGGTAACACTCCTGCCGGCAATTTTATCCGTCGTTGATGCAAATGCTTCTGATATTATTGTTGCTTATACAATCATTGATCGAATTTTTAATCTTGATGAATATCGCAAGCAGGTTATCGCTGAATTGAAAGTTACTGATATTAACTCAGCCTATATCATGTTGACGAATATTGAAAAATTTGTGCGGTCCATCATTATCTGGATGCTTGTTAATCTTGAGTCAAAGGATATAAAATTTTCGCTGATTAAAGATCTTGAACCCAGTGTTAAAAAGTTTCAAAGTACCTTTAGGAAGTTAATGGATCCTGATGAAGAACGCCAATTTAAAAATACCTGTGAAAACCTAATGACGTTTAATATATCACAGGAATTAGCGGAAAATTTGGCTCAAGGCGAATTCTTGAGAGAGAGTCTTGCAACGATCTTTCAGGCAAAGAAGGCAAAAATTTCGCTTGAAAATGCAATCACGCTTTCTCAAGGTATCAATTCAATGTTTCATTTTAATATCCTTCAACGTCGCTTGATGAGACTGGAATTTGATTCCTCATGGAGCAAAAAGCATCGTAGTCTTCTGATGAGACAATTGATGGAATTAAAGCAGAAAGCCACTATCAGAACGCTGGAAGAATCAAAGAAGATTACGGATTTTGATGATAAACTGCAGCATCTGTTGGAAAACAATAAAAATGCATTTAAAGAATACCAGATCGACTATTCAAGTTTGATCAATTCTGATCAAATAGAACTAAGTGGTTTAACAATTCTTCTGCAGAGTATCGATAAACTGCTGAGCTAAATTATTGTTGCTGATAAAGCCAAATTTCTTTTTCAATCGAGGCAACATAACTGATAACACTATTATGTTGCCTTTTTTGTAACTATCCAGTGGTCACTGTCCCTTTGACACTCAGTTGCTTTTGCGAAACCGTTAGCATTTTTTTAATATTTACAGGACCCTCATCATGAATTTGTTTCGACTCGTCTTCCCTGAACAAAACCGAGGTTTTTGGGGTAAACGATGGCTGAACGTTTATTTACGCAGCGCTCATCTTTGTGGAGCCTGCGGTTATTCAGCTGGCATATTGTTTGATGTGACATCAAAACATGTACTCACATTCTATTTGATTACCGCCATATCCGGTTTGTTAATGATCGTCATTGATGTTTTTACCAATGGAATTTGGATTATCCAAAACCGTGGCTGGATGATCATTCTAAAAACAGTGCTGGCCGGACACCTATTATTAATCGCGCCCTATGAAAAATGGGGACTCTTTGCAATTATCATTTTTTCCAGTATCGTCTCGCATGCAACTGGAAATTTCAGGTATTATTCGGTATTTCATCGAAAAAGAGTCGATCTTCTCTAAGATAAAACCCTTCATTTCTGTTGGGTTTTTAGTACCTTACAAGGTACTTATCCAGTTTATCTGGGCTAAATAATAAAAACCCTTGAATCTGAACCATCAAACCATCCTCAAGTAGCAATGGGGTCTTTTCAATCTTTAGAATTCATCCCCTGTTGTCTTCAAAAAACTATCTTTTTACTCCCCTACAAAAATCAATTTCTCATTAATTGCAAATTAAGCTGCTAAAATTACGTTTTATTTTTTATTGTTATCCAAAGATCTATTTCCCCTTCAGAGTCTTATCAGGCCGTATTATCTTTGATGTGATTTTAAATTCTATTAAAACTTTTAATGTTGACAATTATTATGCAGTAATGTAAACAATCATTATGTTCAAAACAGATTATGGGTTACTTGATTTAATTATTGTGGACTTAATGGTCACTTGTTCTTTCTTTACTTCTCAATGAATCGACTGGCTCAACAGTAAAAAAAGCCTTTCGTTCACGTTATTGATGCAGGATTAGCCAGGGAGGAATCATTTGGAATTTCTACAGGTTTTAATTACCGGATTGGGCCAAGGTTGTCTTTATGGACTTATTGCCCTTGGATTCGTTTTGATTTACAAAGCAACTGAAATTGTCAATTTTGCCCAAGGTGATCTTTTGATGATGGGGGCTTTTTTTGCGGTTACCTATATCGGGATTTTTGAATTGCCGTATTGGCTAGGTCTCATCTTGACAATTATTTCAATGGGTGTATTTGGCTATTTATTGGATATGCTGATCATTCGATCAATGATTGGGGAGTCTCAGTTTTCTATTATCATCTTAACGATAAGTATCGGTTTTATTCTGCGTTCTATTGCAGGTGGAATATGGGGATCTGATATTCTTTCCCTGGAGACTCCCTATTCCGGCAAAATGGCTGAGCTGGGCGGACTTGTCATCGGTCAGGGCTATATTGTTGTCATCGCTGGCACTTCGATTCTTTCCCTGATACTGTATCTATTTTTCAGATTTTCGAGTCTGGGTATTGCCATGCAAGCTTCGTCTCAAAACCAACTCGCCGCATATTACATGGGAATTCCGGTTAAAAGAGTATTTTCCCTGATCTGGGCAATCAGTGCCATGGTTGCAGGTGTTGCAGGTACGTTAATGGCGCCCATTTCTTTAGTAAGCCCGCAAATGGGTTTTATTGGAATCAAGGCATTTGCAGCTGCTGTCATTGGTGGATTTGGGAGTCTTCCCGGTGCATTGATTGGCGGTTTAATTATCGGAAGCTCTGAACAATTGGCCGGAACTTATCTCCCAACCGGATTACAGGAAATCACCGCTTATATTATAATGTTTTTGGTATTAACCGTACGCCCACAAGGGCTTTTCGCTCAAATTCAACAGAAAAAAGTCTAGCCGGATCAGATCGGTATGACCATCGGCAAAGCGTTGGAATTGTTCAGACGTATCCTATGACTACTTTGAGCAGAAATTAGTTCAATTTAATTTTATTTTTCCAGATTCAGCATAATATAAAGGGGACTGTTCATGAGAATTATTTTTAAAACCTCTTATCTTCAAGACATAAAACTTCTAAAACATAACGGTTATATTTTTTGGTATGGTCTTCTTCTAATAGCCGTCTTGATTGCTCCGGGTGTTCTTGACGAGTTTTATATTGGCGAAATGGCGTTTATTTTTGTATACGCCATTGCTGGTTTAGGGTTAATGATCCCCGTCGGATTCACAGGACTCCCGAGTCTGGGTCATGCAGCCTTTATGGCCATCGGTGCATATGCCAATGGGTATTTTATCATGAAAGGAGTTCCCTTTTTCATCTCTGTTGCTTTGGCAGGTATTATCAGTGCTATCATTGGCGGCTTAATTGCGGTCCCCCTAAAAAGGATGACTGGAATTTACTTTGCTATTGCAACACTGGCATTCGCAATTATTATCGAAGAGATAATTGTTCACTGGAAGTCAGTAACCGGCGGCCTGGGTGGTTTATCTGTCGACAGTCCGATCATTTTCGGATTTGAATTGGATGAAACCTGGCATTTTTATTTCATCTGCCTGGCAGTGTTACTGGCAGTCCTGATTTGTACCCTGAACCTGATTAGATCTCCCACCGGCCGAGCTTTTATTGCCATTCGGGATTCGGAAATATCCGCAGAAAGTATGGGAATCAATTTATCAATTTACAAAATAAAATCATTTGCTATCAGCGGCTGTTTTACAGGTCTAGCCGGAGCTCTTTTTGCTCACAGACTGTCTTATTTAACACCCGACGCGTTTAACTTTCTCCTCTCTATCCAATTATTAATGATGGTCGTTGTTGGTGGTCTGGGAACGGTTCATGGGGCAATTTTTGGAGCTGCTTTTGTTGGACTCCTTCCCCAGGTAATTGCCATAGCCAAGGACTACCTCCCTCCGGTAATCGGTGAGTTTCCAGGATTGGAACCCGGTCTCTTTGGATTAATCATGGTGTGGTTTATCATTTTTGAACCCATGGGCCTTTATGGCAGATGGCTGAAATTCAAGCTCTATCTGGAAATGTTTCCACTTTACCGCAAGGCAACCTTTAAACGTCAAAAGACATATTTGAAAACGGAGCGTGTGCAATGACATTTTTTAAGGCAGAAAACATCTCTATTGAATTTGGCGGGATCAAGGCTGTCAACAATGTTAGTTTTGAAGTTGAAGAAGGTTCAGTCTACACGATTGTCGGACCTAATGGAGCAGGGAAAACAACTATATTTAACATCATTAGCAGAATTTATAACCTCACGGAAGGTAAAATTACATTTAATGATAAAGATATCACTCGTTTACCCGCTCATCAAATCGTCAAGCTGGGAATTGCCAGAACCTTTCAAAATATTGAACTGTTCGATCATGCCACCGTTCTTCATAACCTATTAATTGGTAGACATATTCACGGCAGATCTAATCTGTTTTCAGATCTGTTTTTCCTGCCTTCTGTAAAAATAATGGAATTGGAGCATCGTAGAAAAGTAGAAGACGTTATCGAATTTTTGGACCTACATCACTATAGAGATCAATTAATTCAAAATCTTCCCTATGGAGTCCGAAAAATTGTTGAGTTGGGTAGAGCACTTTGTACTGAGCCAAAACTGCTTCTGCTGGATGAACCGGCGTCCGGTTTAAATGTGGATGAAACCGAAGATATGTCATTTTGGATTGATGATATTAAGAAACTTCTCGGTATTACAGTGATTATGGTTGAACATAATATGAATCTGGTTTCACAGGTATCTGACCATGTACTGGCTATTAATTACGGGGAAAAACTCGCTGAAGGTAAGCCAAGAGAAGTCCAGCAAAATCCCAATGTCATCAAGGCTTATTTAGGAGAAGAAAAAGATGTCTGATAATATTTTAACCTTAAGAAATGTTGAAACTTACTACGGTCCAATTCTCGCTATCAAAGGAATCAGTCTTGATGTGCATCAAGGTAAGATTGTAACCATTTTAGGTGCCAACGGCGCGGGTAAAACAACTATTTTAAAAACCATATCCGGAGCGATGGATCCGCAAAAAGGTAAGATTGAGTTTCTGGGAAAAGAGATTCAGAAACAAAATCCGGATTGGGTTGCCCGAAAGGGAATTGCCCACGTACCTGAAGGCAGAGAGGTTTTCCCACTATTATCCATACAGGAAAACCTGTTAATGGGTGCCTACGGTAGAAAAGACCGTAAAGGCATTAATTACGATATCGAAATTGTCTACGATTATTTCCCTGTTTTGAAAGAACGTTATAAACAAAAATCAGGCTATTTATCCGGTGGACAACAGCAGATGCTGGTTCTGGGACGGGCAATGATGGCGCGACCAAAGCTCATGTTACTGGATGAACCGTCTCTCGGCCTTTCTCCACTTTTTGTTCAGGATATTTTTAATATCATCAAACGACTCAATACCGAACAAAAAATGACCATGTTACTGGTTGAACAAAATGCCAATATGGCTCTTCAGAACAGTGAATACGGATACGTATTGGAAAACGGACGAATCGTAATGGAAGACTCCTGTGAAAATTTAATGGCCAGCGATGATATCAAAGAATTTTATATGGGTATCAAGGAAGAGGGAGCAAGGGGTAAACGCCGCTGGAAAAAGAGAAAAACCTGGAGATAATAAGTCAATATTGGTTCATTAAAATTCAATATAAAACAAGTTTATGACCACATCAAAATACGATCCAATTATCATCGAAGGATGCGATACAATCGTCAAACTTTTTCGTCATCGGGTTCAGCAACAAAATATAAAAGTTGCAATGAGAGAAAAGAATTTCGGCAAATGGGAATCCTTTACCTGGACTGATTATGGTGAAAAAGCCAGAGAAATTGGTATGGGTCTCATCGCGTTAGGACTAAAGCGAGGCGATGTCTGCTCAATTGTCAGTGATAACAATAAAGAGTGGTTGTTCACAGACATGGGGGTCCTTTGCAGTGGAGGGGTGACCAGCGGAGTTTACACCACCGACTCAAGCCAACAATTAGAATATCTGGCCACCGACTCCCAAACCCAATTTCTGTTTGTTGAGAATGAAGAACAGTTGGATAAATATCTGACTGTCCGGGAAAATACACCTTCCATCAAAAAAGTGATTGTGTTTGATTCTGACGGATTGCATGAATTCAAAGATGATCAGGTTCTCATGATGGATGAGTTGTACGAGCTAGGGCGAAACTATAACAAAAAACATCCCGATCTCTGGGACCAGGAGATTGATAAGTCTAAACCGGAAGACCTAATGGTACTGATTTATACATCGGGTACCACCGGACCCCCAAAAGGGGCAAAGGTTTCTCATTTGAATTGTATGTACCAGATACATACATTCGACCGTATTCTTGAAGTTAATAATAGGGATGAGCAACTCTCTTTTCTCCCCCTTTGCCATATTTTAGAGAGACTTGTATCAATTCTCATCCCTCTAAAATCCTGCGGAACAGTCAATTTTGTAGAAAAACCCGATACCGTACCTGAAAATATCCGGGAACTATCTCCGACCGTTTTTATCGCTGTTCCCCGGATATGGGAAAAATTCTATTCGACTATTCAGCTTCAAATTAAAGATGCCACTTGGTTTGGTAAATGGGCCTATCGTGTTGCCATCAGCATCGGTGAGCAGACCTCTGCTTATAAAATTAAACGAAAACCAGCTCCACTCTCATTATCTGCCATTAACTGGATCGCAAAAAAACTTGTCCTGAATAATATTTTACGGATGATGGGACTTGACCAGCTCAGATGGGCAGGGACCGGGGCTGCCCCTATTTCACCTGATCTGATTAAATGGTATCTCTCCATGGGCGTAGAGATGTTTGAAGCTTATGGACAAACCGAATGCTGCGGTGTGGCAACGGCCAATCTCATCGGAAATTCCAAGCTGGGAACTATCGGCCTGGCCATTCCTGACAGTGAAGTGTCCATTTCTCCGGAAGGTGAAATTCTAATCAAAGGTGCTAGCGTTTTCATTGGCTATTTAAACCAACCGGATAAAACAGCTGAAACCATAGTTGATGGGTGGTTGCATACCGGCGATGTGGGGAAAATAGATGCAGAGGGATTCGTCACAATCACTGACCGTTTAAAAGATATCATCATTACTGCCGGAGGGAAAAATATCTCTCCGAGTGAAATCGAAAATCAGTTAAAGTTTTCACCATACATAACGGATGCAGTTGTGATCGGAGATAAAAAAAAGTATTTGACCTGTCTAGTCATGATTGATCAGGAAAACGTTGAAAAATTTGCTCAGGATAATGATATTCCCTATACCAATTTTTCTAGTTTATGTAGGGCCAAGGAGGTTACAGAGCTCATTTGGGAAGAAACAGTTAAAGTTAACAACCAATTCGCTCGGGTCGAGCAAATTAAAAAAGTACGGCTGATCGATCAACTTTTAACTGCTGAAGATGATGAACTAACACCTACTATGAAATTAAAACGTAAATTTGTTAACCAGAAATATGAAGACCTGATTGCATCCATGTATTAATCGTTAGTATCTATTTGCTATTTGAAATCATATACAAATTATAACCTGTAGCAAGTCAGAAGCGAAAATTGCAGCTTCGAAGGAGGTATTGCTTGTCATTCCCGTTCTTTGCTGCGAGCCTCGCAAATTCAGTGATCGGGAATCTAGTCCTATAATGACCTGGATCCCCGCTTTTGCAGGGATGACAAAGTTTAAAGGCGTTCATCGATAAATACTAATATATTGGAACCACATATCGTTCTGATCTGGTATTTATTATTATCAAAGAAATCAGGAAATTTGAGAACATCTGTTTTCTTAATCTTATGATTTCTTTACATTCTAATCTCAAACGGAGGAGAAGATGAAAGGTGGAAATTTTTTGAAACTGTTCTTAAGTGTTGTTGCTTTGGTAGGGATGGTATTTGTTGTACACGCCGGAACCAGAGGGGTTAGGAAAAACCAGATTGTGGTGGGAACTCATACCGCCTTAAGTGGACCTGTTGCCGGATGGGGAATTGATGCAACCAATGGAATGCGGATGCGTTTTGATGAAGTAAATGCCAAGGGCGGTGTACATGGCCGAATGATTAAATATATCGCAGAAGATTCACAATACCGGGTACCCATTGCCGTACAAAAGGCCAATAAGCTGGTAAACAGAGATAAGGTCTTTTTCCTAGTCGGAAGTATTGGAACCCCCCATAATAATGCTGTCTTTAAAATGTTAAAAAAGAAAAATGTTCCCAATTTATTTCCTTTTACCGCAGCACGCTCAATGGCTGAACCACTTCATAAACTCAAATTTGCCAATTTGACAACTTACTATTCCAATACAAGATCAGCGGTTAAGTATTTTGTTGAAGAAAAACAAAAAAAGAGGGTTTGCATGATGTATGTGGATACTGACTTTGGCATGGAAATCGCTGACGCGGTAACCGATCAGTTAAAGGCCATGAATATACCCCTCATCGCAAAAACAACGCACAAAGCATCTGAAACCAATTTCGTAGGGGCTATCAATAAATTAAGAAAGGCTAAATGTGATGTTGTGGTTTTAGGAACGATCATTAGCGACACGATTCATTCCATTGCAACAGCTCGAAAACTGGGATGGAACGTAGATATGGTAGGTCAAACCGCCGCCTGCAACTACATAATCCCTTTCATAGGGAAAAAGGCCGTTGAGGGATATTATGCAGTCACCTCTATTCCGATCATGTACGAAGATCAAGCAACAGGTATGGCGAAAGCATTTTTTACAAATTATAAGAAGCGATTTAATAAATCACCTTCAGAAGTTGCCCAGCAGGGTTATTTCAGTGCTGATCTGGCAGTTATTGCACTGGAAAAAACAGGAAGAAAGTTAACATTGAATCGATTTATCAAATCCCTTGAAAGCATTAAAAACTATCAGCATCCATTTGGTGGACCGATCATCAACTTTAGTTCCAAAAACCACCTTGGATCAGATGAATCTGTGCTGTATCAGGTTAAAAACGGAAAATGGGTTTACCCAAGCGGCCAAAAACAGATTCTCCATTATTAACTGGATAATTTAATTATTGGGATATAGTAGCTTGAAAACTACGGGTCTCTTTTTCTAGTAGAGACCCGTAGTAATAGTAATTTACGTAATAAATACAAAAGAATGTATGAATCTTCCAAGAACCAATAAAAAGTTAACAAATCTTTTCCTGATACCTATTACATTGCAGATTTTTTTTAATACTAAACAGATGTTAAAACCTTAAAGTGACCCCTGCAACATCCAATTAGAATTAAATAACCATTATGGAACCATTAAGCGAAAACAGCCGCACAGAAATTCCCGATAAGCAAAAAGCCAAGCTATACCCGGTGGCTTTGGAACTTTTCTCAGCAAAGGATTTTCATAAGGTAAGCATCAGAGAAATCAGCAAATTATCAGGAATCAGCACCACGACCTTATATCGATACTTTCCATCAAAAGAAAAACTGCTTTTTTCTATTCTGGATGAAAGACTTCGAGAGCTTTCCGGAACAATCAGAATGCACATACAGGGACTGGAAAGCACCAAAGAGATGTTTCGAAAACTATTCTGGGTCACCTTAAATCACTACGACAAAAATCCCGGCCTGGCAGTAGTCACCTTTATGACAGTTCCTACCCGATCATGGATGCAGGAAGAAACCTATCACCTGAAAGATGCTTATAAAATAATTATTGAAATCATTAATTATGGACGGAAAGCAAAGGAAATAGATTCTAAAATTTCTGATGATCAGATTATTGATCTCTATTTTATGTATTGCAATCGTCAGATTCATCGCTGGTGTTATCACCATAAAACAAAGAATCTTGCGGAATCTATGGGGCAGTTTTTTGATGTTTTCTGGAAAACCGTGTCCACTTAAGCCCCTAGATCTGAATAACCCCACTGTAAACAGCTATGCTTGAACTAAAAATCATGATGAATTCGAGCGTTGAAGAGATACTCGATTTTAAATGCTGCCATCTCCAGGGTATGAATTTAGAACTCAGTCTTAAAAATCAGGGAGATGAATCATTTGAGGCACCAACATCTTTTAAACTTGAGCCCGATGAAAAATCTCACCCCCTTTTTTATTTATATCCTCCCTGGACTCAGCAGATTGAACCAGGTACCTGCCTTTCTCTATACTGCAATATGAGTGATAACATACTACCGCAATATCGTATTATCCGGTTTTTTACCAAAGATCAGGAGCTTTGCCATTTTGAAATAAAAGAGTGCCTTGATCAGCAAAACACTCCAGCTTGATAACCAAAGAAAAATCAGATAGAAAATCCACCCAGTTTTGTTTCCAGATATTCAGAAATTCCTTCTCTACCCCCCTCTCGCCCCAACCCGCTTTCTTTCATTCCGCCGAAGGGTGCCGCCGCTGCTGTTGGATTTATATCATTGATCCCGACAATACCGAATCGGAGCTTCTCAAACATGCGCATCGCTCTTGATAAGTCTTTGGTATATACGTAGGAAGCCAACCCGTAAGTGGTATCATTTGCCATTTTCAGCACTTCTGCTTCGTCTTCAAATGTGATAATGGGGGCAACAGGTCCGAATGTCTCTTCTCGGTAAATAAGCATATCTGGTGTAATGTGACTGATGACCGTTGGAGCGAAGAAATAACCCTTATCGAGACCATTTTGGGTTAACCGTTTTCCTCCGGTGATTAATTTTGCACCTTTACTCAACGCATCTTCCACCTGTCGATGGACCTTATTCAATGCAGCTGAATTGACAAGTGGGCCGATTTTCACATCGGATTCAAATCCGCTGCCGGCCCGCATGGTTGAAACCCGTTTTTCCATCTCGTCAACATATGGCTCAAGTATATTTTTATGAACAAAAATCCGATTTGGACTGATACAGGCCTGCCCGGTGTTCAGAAATTTAAGCAGACAGGTCCCTTTTGCTGCATACACGGGATCGACGTCATCAAACACGATAAAAGGAGCATGCCCACCTAATTCCAGAGATACTCTTTTCATCTGTTCAGCCGCACCTTTTGCTAAAAATTTACCCACCGCTGTTGATCCGGTAAAGGCAATTTTTCGAACCAACGGGTTGGACAGAAATTCGTCACCTATCGGCCCTGGATCTTTTGCAGTTACTAGATTCACAACACCGGCGGGTATTCCCGCCTCCTCAAATACTTTAAAAACCTCAATGGCACAAAGGGGAGTAGCCTCAGCGGGTTTTAATACGATTGTACATCCCGCTGCAATTGCTGGCGCCACCTTTCGAGTAATCATTGAAATGGGATAATTCCACGGGGTCACTGCACCCACAACGCCTACAGGCTGGTTTAAAACAATAAAACGCTGGTCCGCCCTGGGAGATGGGATGACAGATCCATAAACCCGCTTCGCCTCTTCGGCATACCACAGTAAAAAATCTGCACCATATTGGACTTCTCCCATTGCTGCTTTCAATGGTTTTCCCTGCTCTTCGGTCATCTGTCTGGCCAGATCTTTCTTACGGTCCATCATAATCTGGTAGGCATCATATAGATATTTCGAACGTTGATAAGCAGTCAATGCAGACCAGGTTTCAAAAGCCTTATCTGCTGCATTAATTGCTTTAACAGTATCTGATCTATTTCCATCTGGAACTTCAGCGATTTTCTCTCCAGTGGCAGGATTAAACACTGGAAATACTTTACTGGTTTCAGCATTCAACCATTTCCCTTCTATAAACATATCTTAGCTCCTCATAACACGATAAAACCAGATTCTAGTGTAATATGACTTTATTCGTGGTAATTCATATCAAATTCGTTTTAAAATGAAGTATTAACCCGTAGTGTCCGGTTAAGTTAATGAAAGAGCTGGAATGGGATCCCTGAATCGTGCTTATATGCTAAGAATCAGGAATTCCATTTCAGTGAATGTTCTGCAAAAACCTAACCGGACATTACTGAGTATTAACAGTCTAATATTTTTCATAATTTAAAGGGTAATTTAAAATTGCACAACTGCTCTTTTACAAACAATACGAATGAGACTATAATATACCTATAAAACTATTATTATAACAAAAACCTGAATGATATAAAAAAATGGCAGAAGACTATTATGAAACACTGGGTGTAAATAAAAGTGCAACCAAAGATCAGATTAAGAAAGCATATAAAAAACTGGCAATGAAATTTCACCCTGACCGAAACAAAGGAAACAAGCAGGCTGAGGAGAAATTCAAGACAATTAATGAAGCATATGCGGTTCTTATCGATGATGGGAAGAGAAAGCAATATGATCAGTTTGGCGCCGAAGGATTCTCAAACCGCTATTCTCAGGAGGATATTTTTAAAGGATTTGACTTTGGAAATATTTTTGAAGAATTTGGTCTTGGAAATAATGCTTTTTCTAGTTTTTTCGGGGGCGGAAATAAACCATCCCGAGGACAACGATTCTCTTTTAATAATGGGGGAAGCCCTTTTGAACAGAACAGAGCCCATACGAGACCCCAAAATCATCAAAAACCTAAAAACTCAGAAATGAATCTCAACATCACTTTTGAAGAGGCTGTCTTTGGTGCTAAAAAAACGATTTCCGTCAGTTCAAGTACAGGGGTTGAACGAATTGTCTTAAACATTCCCGCCGGTATTGAAACAGGAAAAAAACTTCAGGTCAAAGAAAAAGGGGCTGTTGATCACAGAACCGGGCAAAGGGGTAACCTCCTGTGCATTATCTCCATAAAATCACATCCTATTTTTCAAAGAGAGGGACAAGATCTGGTTATGGAAAAAGAGGTTAAAATGACGGAACTGATTTTGGGATGTACTGTCAGTATAACCACACTTGATAATAAAAAAATTGAACTCAAGATTCCGCCACTTTCTAAAAACAGAACATTACTTCGTATCAAGGGTAAGGGAATCCATGAGAAGCATGATACCCCTGGGAATTTAATGGTACGGCTAATCGCACTATTACCCCAAGAAATTAATGATGAGCAGAAAGAACTAGTGCAAAAACTAGCGGACTCTGGCGTCTAACTTTCAAACAGATTCAAATTAAAAAGTGGAATCTATTTCATCAAAACAATCATTGTATAAATATTAATCGTAAATATTTCACAAAATATGAAATTTTAGTTGAAAAATTGAAAATTCAGCCATTTTAAAATAAGAGTAAAAGGCAGCACTTCTTTCTGCCTTCTGCCTCGTCCACTTCTGCCTGAGTATTTACTATTTATCTATAATAAAGGTATTATTGAATTCAAATGGAACAAACATATAAAAACTGGCTTTGGGAAAAACTGGCTGAAAAAACGGTAAATAATTTAATCAAGCATGGGTTTCAAGCACAGTTTACGCAGACTCGTGAAGAGGCTTCCCGGTTTATCTTAGACAATATTAATGAATTTAAGAGCTTTGGTTTTGCCGGATCAGATACCACTCGGCAGTTGAGCGTACTCGAAAGTTTGAAAGAACAGAAAAAAATACTTTATGATCATTGGGAACCGGAATTATCACCGGAACAGAGCTTAGCTATTCGAAAGAAACAATCCGATTGCGACTGCTTTTTCTGTAGTGCCAATGCTATTTCTGCTAAAGGTGAGATTGTTAACGTTGACGGAATCGGTAACCGAACCAATGCCATGTCTTTTGGCCCCAAGAAAGTGTTTATTGTAGCGGGCATGAATAAAGTCACACAGGATCTGGATTCGGCACTGAAACGGATCAAGGAGATCGCCGCCCCCATGAGAGCTAAAAGCCTGAATTTGGAAACCCCCTGCGCAAAAACAGGTAAATGTGGTGATTGTAACGATCCAATGCGGATTTGTCGGATCACTACAATTCTGCACCGAAAACCCATGTTAACAGATATCACCGTTATATTAATCAATGAAGAACTTGGATTTTAAAAAGAGGATATAAACGTGTTTTATAATGCAAGGTCAAATGGATCGTCCTATCAAAACCCGGTTGATGGTGTTCAGTTTAAAACTCTTGTCCATGGCTCATCAACTTTATTAGCAGAGTTTAAACTGGAAAAAGGCAAGGACCTGCCAATGCATTCTCATCCTCACGAACAGACCGGTTATCTTGTGTCTGGAAAGATGAAGTTGACCATCGGAGAAGAGGTATTCCAAGTAGAACCCGGAGACAGCTGGAACATTCCCGGAAACATCGAGCATGGTGCGGTACCTATTGAAGACTCCACTGCGATTGAGGTTTTTTCTCCAGTTAGAGAAGACTATTTACCAGTGTAGTAGGCTTTAGACTTACGATGTTGAAAATCTGATTTTACAAAGTCAGTTCCCTGAAAATATTGACAGGTTATCTGTAATTTGAATACCATCATCCATATTGAATCAATAAAATAAGATAAGTGATTATTAATCTGAAAATTATAAAATAGGTCTACTGATGAGAGCCCAATTATTAAAAATTGTGATGGGTGTATTTTTAAGTTGTTTGTTTGTTGTGTCTTGTGCGGATGAAGAAAAAGAAGAGGTTAAATTTAAAGTTATCTCATATGGGGGAAAATTCACCGGTGACTATTCTGCTGATTCTGAAACAAACATCAAATTTACAGTGGTAGGCCTTGGAGGCAACGACTACTACTATGAAAATACGGTTGAAATTAAAAATCAACTTGAAATAAATGCAGATGCTGACTCAACAACCGACGCTAATACAATGACAAGTTTAGAGATTAAAGTGTATGTTGATGGCTCATTTGTTAAAAATGGTAGTAGTACCTCCAGCCCAATCACGAAATTTACTGTCAGATATAATAAAGGTGATTCCGCAACTGAGACCACCGAATGATTGTTACTAATTTTTCTCGATGAATGATCCCCAGAAAATCAAAATCCATATTCCTCCCATCAAATGTCAGGGAATTAAGAGCAAACTGACTCCCTGGGTAAAGGAAACAATTGATTGGGAAGGAGAGGGCAAATGGATTGAGCCTTTCTTCGGTTCCGGAGTAGTTGGATTTAATTGTGCGACAGAAAATGCACTTTTTTGTGACAGTAACCCTCATATTATTGGTTTTTATAACGCCATACAAAAGGGCATAATTGATCATCAAATTGCCAGAAATTTTCTGGAACAGGAAGGTCAAAAACTACTATCGTCAGGCGGAGAATACTATTATGAGGTCAGGAATCGATTCAACAGGGGTAAAGACCCATTGGATTTTCTGTTTTTGAATCGGTGCTGTTTTAATGGTATGATTCGCTTTAACAGCAAAGGTGGGTATAATGTTCCATTTGGACATAAGCCCAAAAGGTTTTCTAAAGCATATATCACCAAGATAGTTAATCAGATCATTCATATTCAGAAAATTTCCAAAGATCGAAACTGGTCATTTATCTGCCAGGATTTTATCCAAACACTATCTCAGGTGACTGCGGA
>Ga0307989_1000187_pt1 | contig 44898 bp, 65 predicted proteins | sample EllFjometagen185_FD_203164 | JGI IMG/M metagenome (GOLD analysis project Ga0307989, IMG submission 203164) | Marine microbial communities from Ellis Fjord, Antarctic Ocean - #185 | ecosystem: Environmental > Aquatic > Marine > Unclassified | place: Southern Ocean | collected 2014-10-08 | reverse complement strand
AGTATGCTAAGTATTTCGATGAGATTGAAGATTTTGATTATCAGATTGCTGAGTTGAAGAAGTTGAAGGTTGAGACTATGGACGCTGAGTTGGAGTTGAAGTTGTCGAAAGAGAAGGTTAAGATTGGTAAGTTCCAGATGGCGGATGTTTATCTGGAGACTATTAGGCCTAAGGTTTTGGAGTATTGGAAGAAGTTGGAGATGGAACCTAAGCATGTTGTTCGGAAGAGATTGAAGAGGACTGTGATTGCGGAGGGAGTTAAGGAGGCTAAGGTTGAGAGAGCAAAATATATAAGTAAGAATCCGCAGAAGATAGTATCGATTAGTGAGGAATTGGCTGAATTGAAGAGTAAAATTGATAAAAAGAAAAAAGAGGGTGTGGATACTTCGGCGATTGAGATTGAGGTCGGGGCTTTGAGTGATCGGGTGAAGCCGTTTAAGGGGAAGGTTCCTGCTGGTGATGCGGATGTGCTTAGTTCGGAGATTAAGCGGATTGGGGCTGAGCTTTCGGGGTTGGAGAAGGGGGAGGGTAAGGTTGTTAAGAAAGGGTGATGATGTTTTTTTGGGGATTAAAGGATCTTTAAAATTTTTATAAAGTCCGTTAGATTCAGTAAATTAATAATAAATAAAGTATTAAATACAAAAATAATTCTTGTGAGAATGCCTGGAAGGTTGAGAACGGGGTGGGGAGATTTTTTTGGGAAAAAATCGTAGAATAAGAACTGACTTAGTCTACAAAGTGAACTCATTGTTTTGTTTAGGCACGATTCTGGGTGGGGTTAGATTTTTAGAATCCCTTTTCTTTCTGTGAGAAATTATATCTTTCTTCGAAGTAAATAGCTTCAGTTTTTCTATGTTGAGCTGGTTTTTTTGGTTCTTGATATGGAATTGTTGGAGTTTCGGGAATTTGGATTTGTGGATTTGTTAGTAGAGATAAAGTAAGAAGTATTTCTCCTGTTATTGTTGCTAGTATAATGAGATGTGAGATTCTTTTAGTTATTTAAATATTGTCGTGTTAAAAATAGAATGCGATTAGTTTTCCTACACAGTAAGTTATTATTATTACTAGGATTGTGATTCCGAGGTGTTCGGCTATGACTTTTATTGGGGATTCGTTTCGGGATTTTGCTAGGTAATAGTTGAATGTTGTGATTAGGATGATTCCCCAGACTAGATTTATGACGATTGCGGTTTGGAGTGGAAAAAATAAGATTGGGATTAGGAAGGTTAGGGCTGTTAGTAGTTTTGTTAGGAAGGTTGTTATGGTTGCTTGCCAGACTTGGGAGTGAGTGTTTGTGTTTGACGCTTCTTGTGATATATGGATACCTAGAGCGTCTGAGAATGCGTCTGAGATTGCGACTGTTAGGATTCCAGCGATAACTGCCATTCGGAGAGACGTTGCTGTGTCTAGTCCGATCATAACGCCGAGAGTTGTTATGACGCCTGAGGTTAGTCCGAATGCTAGACCGGTTTTGTGATATTGGTTCATTGGTTTATTATGCTGTTGTATTTAATAAATGTTTAGTCAAAGATGAAGAAATTTTCTAGGAATGTTGTGGCGTAGACTCCAGAGGGAAGTGTGAATTCTAGGATTATTTTTTTACTTTCTGAAAATTCTTCGTCGTTTTCTGTTTCGATTTTTAGGTCGTTAATTGTTGTGATGGCTTTTCGGAATGAGCCTTTGATTCTTAGGAATGGGATTTCGGTTATGTTGAAATCTTCTAGTTCGAGATTGTGTTGTTTCAGAACTTCTTGTTCTATTTCTCCTAGTCGACCTTGCGAGAATCTTGTTTTGTAGCCTGCGAGGATTCCTGTTGTTTGGCCTTTGAGTTCGAGATTTAGGTTCTCTTCTAGGGCTTGGGTTACTATGTCGTTGAAGATGATGGATTGGACTGAGTGGACGTATATGAGTAGGGTTTTTCTTGGGACTTGTCTTAGGTTCTGGATGTTACTTAGGTATGAACTGTCTTCTTGGATTAGTTTGACTGCTTTGTCGAAGTTTCTTTTTAGGATTTGTTTTCCTATTTTGATGTTGCCCTGGTTGATGCCGAATCTTTGTGGTCCGAAGTAGTTTGGAAAGTAGGTTGTTTTTTTGATTTGATTTGTGATTTTCATGGCGTCTTTTTTATCGATGTCTCTTAATATTATTTTGAAATGGTTTCCTGTTAGATAGCCTAGTTTGATTTTTCGTTTGTTCCATTTGAAGTTTTTTAGGATTATGTTTGGGTGTTGGAATTGGAGTATTCTTTCTATGTTGGGTTTTTCTATCGAGATTCTTTGTACGGTGTGGGCTTTTTTGTCTTTGGTCCCGGCGTATCCTATTTGAAAAGGAGTCGCTTGTAGTTGGTTTGCTATTTCTTTTATTGTGGAGAAATGGTCGATGTCTCGTTTTTCTAGTTCACACCAGAGGAATGGTTTTTCTGAGGGGTCTATTCTTATTTTGGGTTGAATGAATTCGTCTGATATTTTGCAGTGCCAGTCTCCTTCTATTTCCTCTACTATGAAATCTTCTGTTTTGTATTTTAGTTTTGCTTGAATTTTTTCCATTGAAGATTAAGATAAGATGAGTATATTAGTTGTTCGTTTGTTCGTTCATGAAGAATACGTTGTTTGAATCGACTTCGTGGATTTGGGAATCTTTTTCAAATATTGCTAGAGCTGGTGAAAGTGAGAATTTACCGACGACGCCGACTTTGGAATAGACGATGTAATCGAATAATCTTTCTTCGCCTGCTTCTAGATCTCCAATGTGCCAGTGGACTCGTCTTGACTTTGGATCGATTTTATCTGGTTTTACTGTTCCAAATTTTTTGTAGATTTTTACTATTGCTGGGACTTTGTCTATTAGACTTACATTTTCTATGTCTTTTCTCGCTTTTATTACGAGTTGTACTTTTAGTGCGAATTCTCCGTTTTTGGTTTTTACTGGAGAGACTGTCTTTTCGATTTCGAGTTTAGTTTCAGAGAATCTTTTGAAACCTAGGAATGCTAGGGTTGCTAGGATGATTAGTAATATTGGAAAGAGGTAATTTGTTTTTACTTTTACTACGTAGGCTTCGGCTGGGTTTAGTTTTTCTTTTAGCCAGGTGTATTTTATTGTTAGGCCGTTTCTTTCAGTTAGAGTTGGTTCTATATTGAAGCTAATGAAGAGTCTGGAGAAAATATTTTTGTTTATGTTTATCTGGATGCTTTCTACTACATTTCCCGTGTTGACTTTTGTTATTGTTTCGCTTTTGATTAGTATTCCTGATTTGTCTTCTGTTGATGTGATACCTTTCTTTTCTCCTAAGTATAGATTTCCTTCAATTTCTCTTTCACCTGTTTTTGTTTGGAAGACTGAGTTGATTATGTAGACTCCGGCTTTCGTCTTTTTTAGTTTGGCTTCGTCTACATTTAGTGTGATTTCTAATTTTTCGTTTGGGTTTAACTCGAAAGTCATTTGGTTTGTTTCGAATAGGAGTGAGGAGAATTTTGCTGTTAGATTGTTTAAGTGGATTGCTTCTTTGTTCTGGATGTAGAATGATATTTCGTTTGATTCGGGTTGTATGGAGTCTGAGCTGATTTCGATTACGTCTTCTAGGTTTACGATTTCTAGTAGCATTCTTTGTCCTGTTTTTTCTATGCCTCTGTGGTTTAGAAGGTATGTGAATGCGTAGTTTCCTTCTAGGTCTAGATTGTCAGTTGGGGATATTGTGAATGTTTTTAGGAAGGGGTCTTCTGTGATTTGGAATGTTTCTGATGGTTGTATTTTGATGTCGGCTAGGGTGTAGAGATTGTATATTCCCGGAGTTGCGTTTGTGATTTCGAGGTCTAGTGTGATTTCGGAGGAGAAGTCTTTGACGATTATGTTTGTCTCGTAGGTTGGAGTTATAGTTAGTGCTGAGGCTGAGGTTATGAATAGGATTATTGTTAGTAGGGCTAGTAAGGTTCTCATGTTTTGAGATGTTGGAATTATTTTATAAGTATTGTTGTGGTCTAGCCTACGGGTATTCTGAGGAAGGATTTTAGGTCTGATATTAATTCTTTGGTTTGGTCTTCGATGTCGTCTTCGTATTCATCTATTGTTGTCCGAATAATATAGTTTTCGTAGATTCCTCTTAGGAATTTATGGATTGGTTTGTCTTCCCATCTTTTTTCGTAGTCTTTTACTATTGTTCCTTTGAATACGATTTCTAGTTCTCCTTTGTTCGTCTTCACTTTCTTGCCATCTATTTCTACTTCGGCGTCCTTCATTGTTAATATGTGCCAGTCTAGTTCTATTCTGTAAAGGAAATAGTCTGTGATTTTTTTATTTGCTTCCCATCCTATTATTATTTCTTTTCCTCCACTTGAGAGTTTTTCTTTGTAGTTGTATTCTTTTAGATTGTAGCCGGCATCTTTTAGCCAGTTGTAGAGCATAATGTAGGTTTCTTCGTAGCCCCAATATCCGACTTGGGCTAGTTTTTCTTTATAGATTAATTTTTTTTGTGCCATCTTTTTGTTTTGTAGGGATTAGGTTATATAAAGATTTTTGTTTGGAGCTCTGTATGGATGTATGTAATAAATGTTGATGATGTATGGAATTTTATTTTAGCCATTAACTCGCAAGCTCGCACACTAACTCACTTCGTTCGCGCACAAGACTGCGTCGCTGGGAGGGTTTTGTTGTTATTGGTTTATTACTAGATGCTGCTTGAGATGGGATGGAAAAGGAATGAGGTGTCGGGTTATTCTCTTGGGATGTGTTTTAATAATTTGTATGAAAAACTTGTAAAAATTCTATTAAGTAAAAATTATTGTTTGCTGTAGTATTCGTCGCAGGGCCACGGCTTACGTAGAATGTTTTGTTTAATGGGTAAGAACGTCATCGGCTTAAGAGCGGCTACTCTTTAAGAGAGAACGGCTTATCTTTTGGAGTAACAGATATCGCAGAGCCATTGGGGGTTGTCGTGGTAGAGAAGTTCAAACATTCCGCATTCTTCGCAGATGCCGGATTTTCTTTTGGCTTCGATTCCGTGACGGAAGAATTTTGCTTTTTCTTCTTTGATTTTAATTGTTTCGGCTATTGCTTGGAATAATCCTGGGTCGATTCTTAAGATGTCGTTTGTTGTGATTAGGCCGATTAGTTTTTTTCTTTCTACGACTGGGAGACGTCGGATTTTCTTTCTTTTGAATTTTTTCATGGCGTCTGTTATGTCGGCGCCTGGTTTTATTGTTGTGACTTTTCGTTTCATGAGATCTTTAACTTTGACATTTTCTAGGTTATGATAGGATTTTTTTACGATTGCCCAGATGATGTCTTTTTCTGTTAGGATGCCTTTGAGTTTTTCGTCTTCTTTGATTAGGAGACTGCCGACTCTTTTTTTGATCATGAGTTTTGCGCATTCTTTTAGGTTTGTGTCTGGAGAAACGTGGATGAAGTTTCGTGTCATGAGGTCGCCGACTTTGATTCCTGTGTCCATGTTGGTTTAGGGTTTGGCTGTTTATATAATTTGGTTAGCATTTTTGGGGGACGAAGTGGAGTGCCTGAGTTACTGTATAGTACTCCGAGTTATTTTTTCAAAATAGCTACTGGGAGTATAATAGTTTTTATAAAGTTTCGATTGTGGATGGTGAGATGGGAGGATATTCGGAATTTGTTGAGCTTTCGGAGTTGCGTAGTTTGTCTCAGAATGAGTTGAGTGCTATTTGTGAGAAGTATGATTTTGATGTTTCCGATAGGGTTAGACTAGGACCTGATGGGAATTGTGTTGAGGTATCTGGTAAAGGTGTTTATTTTACTTCGGTTAAAGGTGCTGTGTTATATAATGTCTTTGCTCCTCGTCTGAAATAGATGATTTGATGCAATAATTCTTATAAAGTTTGGAGTTCATGTTTTTAGATGTGGTATGATTTGAGTAAAGTTGTTATTCCTAACGGTTCTTCTTTGTATAAGGTAGCGTGTTCTTTTTTGGAAGTTCGAGGGTAGGCTATCTTTGTTAGTGTTTCTGGAGGGGGTTGAATGTTGTGTCTCTTGGATGTAGGAGTCGAGATGTTTTGTTGAAAGAGGGAAGTAAGGAATATGAGATTTTTCGTAAGCATTTGGGGTGATTCATCACAATAATTCTTATAAAGTGGTTTGTGGATTTTGAAAGATGGTTGATGATTTGATTGGAAAGGATAATGATAGGGTTTTGGGACGTGATGCTCAGCGGAATAATATTTTGGCTGCTCGTGTTGTTTCGGAGACGGTGAAGACTACGCTTGGGCCTCGAGGTATGGATAAGATGTTGGTTGATAGGACTGGAAATGTTGTTGTGACGAATGATGGTGTGACGATTTTGGATGAGATGGAGATTGAGCATCCGGCTGCTAAGATGGTTGTTGAGATTGCTAAGACTCAGGAGAAAGAGGTTGGTGATGGGACTACGACTGCTGTTATGCTTGCTGGGAAATTTTTGGAGAATGCTGAGAAGTTGCTTGATATGAAGATTCATCCGACGATTATTGTGAGAGGTTATCGGTGGGCTGAGGGAAAGGCGCAGGATATTTTGAAGGATTTGGCTGTTGAGGTTGGAAGTCGGGATGAGTTGGTGAAGGTTGCGGCGACTGCTATGACTGGGAAAGGTGTTGAGTATTTGAGGGAGAAGTTTGCGGAGATTATTGTGGATGCGGTTGATGTTGTTGCTGAGAATGGGAAGGTTGATTTGAAGGATGTTCGAATTGAGAAGCAGAAAGGTGGAGCGATTGAAGATTCGGAATTGATTCGAGGGATTGTGATTGATAAAGAGCGGATTAATTTGGAGATGCCGGAGCGAGTTGATGGTGCTAGGATTGCTTTGATTGAGGAAGCTTTGGAGGTTAGGTCGCCGGAGATGGATGCGCGGATTTCGGTTTCTACGCCGGATCAGTTGACTAGTTTTTTGGGGCGAGAGGATGAGGTTTTGCGGGAGAAGGTTGAGTTGATTAAGGCTAGTGGTGCTAATGTTGTTTTTGTTCAGAAGGGAGTGGACGAAATGGTTCAGCATTATTTGGCTCGTGAGGGGATTTATACTGTTCGAAGAGTTCCTCGGAGTGATATGCAGAATTTGGCTAAGGCTACTGGTGGTAAGATGGTTTCTAAGTTGTCGGAGATTTCGGGTGATGATTTAGGGAATGCTGATATTGTTGAGGAGAGGAAGGTTGGAGAGGAAGGGATGACTTATATTATGGGTTGTGCTAATCCGAAGGCTGTGACTATTTTGATTCGGGGCGGGACTGAGCATGTAGTTGATGAGGTTGAGCGGGCTATTGAGGATGCTTTAGGTGATGTTCGGAGTGCTTTGATAAGTAAGAGAGTTGTGGCTGGTGGTGGTGCTGTTGAGGTTGAGTTGTCGCGGAGGTTGAGAGAGTATGCTAAGGGTTTGACTGGTCGTGAGAGGTTGGCGGTTGAGGAGTTTGCTTCTGCTTTTGAATTTATTCCTACTACTTTGGCCGAGAATGCTGGTATGGATCCGATTGATGTTTTGACGGAACTTCGGGCTGCGCATGATGCTGGGCGAGTGAGTGATGGTTTGAATTTGTTTAGTGGTAAGGTTGAGGATGCATTGAGTGCTGGTATTATTGAGCCGTTGAAGGTTAAGACTCAGGCGATTGCTTCTGCTGCTGAGGTTGCTATTATGATTTTGAGAATTGATGATGTTGTTGCGGCTAGGAAGTCGGGTGGGGCTAGTATGAAGGCGGGTGGGATGAGCGGGTATGATTAGGTATATAAAGTTTGAAGTTGCAATTAATATATGAATAAGAAGTAGTGGTATATTTTTGGTATTGGATTTATTATTCTGAGCACTTATTTATTTAAAATGGCATCGAGTTTTGGACTTTGTGGGTTTGAAGATACTGCGGATTTAATTTGTAATATAAGAAGATATATCTATGCTGTTCCTGCTATAGTTACTTTTTTTCTGGGAATAATTTTTAATATTTGTGGAGCTTTGGAAAAAAAATAAGATGTGTGAACGGAACTTGATAAGTTAGATAATTGTTGAATATCTATATTATTAAAAGGATTGTTTGGTTGTTGTGTTGTATAGGAAAGTTAGATGGTTCTAGGAAAATTTAGTGATAAGTGGTTTCTTGTGGTATTGTGGAATGGTTGAATTTTAGCATTTCTATTAGGATAGGTTCTATTGCTACGATGTCTTTGGATGAGATTATTCCGACTAGTTTTTCGTTTTCTATTACGGGTAGATGTTTTATTTCGTTGTTGCCCATCACTTGGATTGCGTCTTGGATTTCTCTGTTGGGGTCTATGGAGGTTATCATTTTGGACATGACGATGCTAACAGGAGTTGTTCGGACTTTCAATCCTTTCGCTACGACTTTTCTGGCGATGTCTTGTTCGGTTATGATTCCGATTACGGAAAGTCCGTCTACTATTATTAGTGAGCTTACTCTTCTGTGGGCCATTTTTTGGGCGCACTCGTAGATGGATTCGTTTGGTGAGGAGACGATTACGTTTTTCTCCATTACTTCGCCGATTTTGTATCTGGTTTGCATGTTTTGGTGAAGGGGAGGAAGTTTATATTTATTGTTGTTGTGTTTTGGAAGGGGATGATATGCGCGAAATACAAATTGTTCGGACTTGAATTTCAAATCCCAAAAGGATAAATGCGCGGGCGGGGACTTGAACCCCGGTCCCATCGTTGGCAACGACAGATTCTAACCACTAAACTACCCACGCATAGTGCGTTGTAGTTTAGCGGATTCTAACCACTACCTTCGCTTCGAAGAAGCTCGGACACGGAATCAAAGATTCCTAAAGAAAAACTAAAGTTTTCCTTTAAACTACTCACGCATGTAGCGGGAAGGATTTTGGGTTTTAAAAAAGTTGTGACTCGAAAGGGTTTTATAGTGTGGAAATTTGTTTTGAGTATTGCAGGTATAGCCAAGCAGTAAGGCAAGCGGCTGCAACCCGCTGATCCAGGGTGCAATTCCCTGTACCTGCTTTTTATGATTTAATCTTATTAGAGATAGGATGAGTCAATTTTCCTTTTTCCCTTTTTTTTTAAGAATATAACTAGGATAAAACTTGCGAGAATGATTCCGATGAATAGGGCTGGCTGTTTAATGAGTAGAATCTTTGGTATGGGTTTTATTGTGAAGGATTCTTCAGATGTTGCTTCTTGGTTGTCGCCGTAGTAGATTGTGGTTCTGATTATATATTGTCCGTTTGGGATGTCGAGTGTGTTGAAGTTTTTTATCATGACTTTGTCTGTTTCTATTATTTTTTCATCTATCCCGGTGTAGAATTCATTGCCTGTTGTGTTTATTATTGAGTAGATTAGTCTGACGTGAGAGGGTCCTTCTCCGAAGTTTGTGAATTCTATTATTGCGGCTAGGTCGGTTGATGAGTAGAGTTCGTGTTGGGCTAGTCGGACTTGTATATCGAATAGTTCGAAGTAGTCTACATCGGTTGGGATTTCTTCTTGGAATAATTTGAGTTCGACTTGTGCGTGGGTTTCGTTGCTGGAGTGTAGGATGAATTGTAGATTGAGTTCGTTGATTTTGAATATTACGTAATCATTTGATTTGAGCTCTTGGTTGAAAAAAGTTTCTCCGCTGCCAATGAAAGCTAGGTTTATTTTGCCCTGTGAGAAATTGTTGGCTATGATGTAACGGTTTCTATTTTCTATTGTTGTTTGGAATGCTGATGGTTTATCGAGTGTTACGTTGTATCCTATTTCTAGGGATCGTTCGGAAATTTCGTAGAATCTTTCGATTTGTTCTAGTCCTGCTGGGGCGACTTCGGGAAAGGTTGTTGTGATGACTTCGGGTGTTATGTCTTGTGCATAGACTTGTTGGATTAGAAAGAGGAAGAATGTGATTAGGATTGTTTTTGTTATTAATACAGTTATTTTTGCGATACCTTTCTTTTTCATTTTGTGTTTTGAAAGTACACTTTTGCCATTCCAATTGGACGAAAGGTTATTTTTTTGGCGCCTTCAAGTTTGGCGAGAGCAGTCCTAATTGCAGAACGAGAGAGTTGGGAGATCTCAGTTAGTTCTGTAATAGTTCTGCCCTCTCCAGAGCTCCTTAAGATCTGAATAACCTTTTTTTCAGGAGGATGTAAGATATTACTTTTTTCCATTTTTCTTTTCCTATAATTTAATGTGCCTTAATTTTATTTAATGTTCTTTTCTTTGATAAATGTCAAAAAGAAGTTTTTTGTTGAGGAAGTTTTTTATTTGGAAGGAAGATGTGGTTAATTGAATTGAATATTGTCAAAGATAAAGATATTTTGAATGAGAAAAAGGATTGTTATTGTTATTGTTGATGATTTTAATTATAAAGTGGATCTTTTTTGGCGGTTGCGATATAGAATGTTTTCGTTTTCGTTTCTATTTTTTGATATAGTATTTCGGATAGTTTTGGTCTTTTTCGCGATTTGAGGCTTAGAGGTACGGAAACATATTTTGCTCCCATTTTAGCTCCGCGTTGGATGATTTTTGTTTGATGAGTGCAAAGATTTTCTGAGAAGATGTGAATTTTTTTTGCATGGTTTTTCAAATTTTGGGCTTCTTCCGGACTTAATTCTAAATATATATGAATTTTATTTGAGGGCATAATTTTTGTTTTAAGAATTTGTCCCATTTGTTTTTGACGTTGTTGAAACTTATAAAGTTTGCTTCATTCATGAGATTGGATAAATAAGTTAAATAATTATCCCGTTATTTGAATAAAATTTTCAAAGGACTATGTTTAAATAGATTGTAAGGTTATTAACAATAATGGGCACAATTTTGAGTACGAAAATGGTGAAGGGTGATAAGGTTATTTTTGAGGTTGAGATGGATTATGAGGATTCTTTGAAGTTAAAGGGGCATATTAAGAATATTCATGTTTTTAGCGAGGATGCGGCTGATGTGAGGACGAATTTGTCGCAGAGGGGGACGAATGAGGCGACGAAGTATTTTTTGATTCCTAGAGAGCTTAGGGATGGGTTGCAGTTTAATAAGAATGTTAAATGCCAGAAAATTGAGACGGATTCTCGTAATGTTTTTATTTTTGTTGTTGATAAGGTGCAGTTATGAGTGGGGAAGTTTTTAGGGTTGGGCGTGAGCCTACTGGTATTGTGAAGATTGATGAGATGCTTGAAGGCGGTTTTCCGAAAGGTAGTGTTATTGGTGTCTCGGGTTCGCCTGGGGTTGGAAAATCTATTTTTAGTTTGCATTTTATTTTGGAAGGAGCGCGGAAGGGTGAGAAGAGTGTTTACATTAATTTGGAAGAGCCTAGAAGGAATGTTGATAATATGATTCGTGGGTTTGAATTTGGAAAGGAGTTTCTTGAATTTGAAGAGAAGGGTTTGATTGTTGTGAAGTGTTTTGATTATAATAAGTATGAGCGGGTTCAGGAGGATTTGTTTGCACATATTAAGAAAGATAAGGGAATAAGGAGATTGGTTGTTGATAGTTTTAATTGTTTTTTTGCTGCTAATGGTGATTTGGATGTGCGAGCGGATGTTTCTATTAAGAAGATGATTGTGGAAATTTTTTATAATCTTCGCAGGGAAGGTTTGACTACACTTTTGACACTTGAGAGAGATGGTCATGATTGTGGTAAAAATTATAATATTCCGTATTTGGTTGATGGGATTATTAAGTTGGATTTTTTGGATTTAGGTGTTATCGAGAGGCGGATTTTTATTCCGAAGATGAGATGGACTTCACAGTGTAAAGATAGTCGTGAATACGAAATTTCTGGAGAAGGGATTACTATTATCGAGAATTCTTGGGGGGAGTAATGATATTTAAAAATTTCAAGAATTTTATTCTAGCTGAACTTATTTTTCCTAAAACTTTGATAGTGAATCGTCCTGGCATAATTATAAACAAAACTGTTAGAAAATTCGGAAAAGGAAATATTCAGACTAGGACGGCGTATTATTTTGAAGATATTTATTCGGGTTTGTATTTGGATAGTTTGAAGAAGATGGGAAAAGATAGAGTGGATTTTTTATGGTATAAAATAGGGAAAGATTCTGCCTTGAGATATCTTTCTTTTTTTGGAAGTAATAAGTCTAATGATAAAAATATAGGATTGGTTTTGGAATATTCTCTTAATGCGATAAAAAGTACAGGGTTTAGTTTTATTGATAGTTTTTGTTATGATTCGAAAAAGAAATCTCTTGAAGTTTTTGGAAAAGATAACGTTATTTGTAGAAAAACTGGGAGTGGTTCTCTTGTTGCGGGAATTGTTGCGGGAATTATGACTTATTTTCAAGGTAGAAATTTTGAGGCGGAAGCTTCTTGTAATAAGTGTCCCAATTCTTGTAAAGTTGTTTCTCATTTAGGAATGAAAGAAAAATATATTCCTAATATTGAAGAACTTAGTCCTATGAAAAAATATGCTTCTTTGAATTTTGATTCTGTTGATTATCCTAGTAATCTTAGTTCGTTTGAAGACCTTATTAGGTTTAACAAAGTTAAAATAAGTGGTTCTGAATCTAAGATTTTTTTGCAAGATAAAGCTGTTTTGACTTCGGAGATTGGTCTTGGCGATTTGTTTTTGAAAAATTATTTTGAATCTGGCGAATTGAATTTATTTGAATCTTCGATGATTAAAACTTCGGCTTCTTTGTTTCGAGATTTGACAAGTGATAAAGATTATAAATATAAGTTAAAATTTGTTTCTAGTTTGATTTCTGGATTTGGATGGGGAGTCCCGCATTTTAAAAAAAATAGGGATGTAATTATTTTGACTATTTCGAATCCGCCTATTACTAGATATGGAGTTTCTCATGTTAGATATGTGATTAATGGTTTCCTCAATGAGATTTATGGTAAGATATTTAATATTACGAGTGCTAGTGATTATAAGATTATTTACGAGTGTTGATTTGTTCTATTAGGAGAGTTGCTAGGTAGATGTAGGAAATTGCGAAGGCCGTGATTAGTATTTTGTAGTCTGGTGCTAGGTTTATTATTAGAAATATGTATGCGCTAATTAGATAAACTCTCATTAAGTTCATTGCTCTTTTGTATTTTTTGTTTACCATGAAGTTTGAGATTATTATCCCGATGATTGCTGTTGGGATTAGTGATATTAGGCAGATTAGATTTTGGCATAGGAAGATATAAATTATTGCGAAGATTAGGATCGAGAAAAGTAAGAACGCGCTTGCGATGATTTCTGGACTTTTTGTGTTGTTGACTAGTGTTTTGTAGTTCCTTTTTGTATCTGATTCTATGTCTTTTAGGTTTGTGTTTGGCATGATTGATATTCCGAGAAAGTAGGTTGCGCAAGTTAGAATTAGTGTTGATTCGAATTGTAGATTTAATAGGATAGATGCGGTTGCAATTGGAAGAGCGAAGTGACTTGCTCCTAAAACCATTGCGTCTCCTAAAACTACATATCTTGCGGATGTATTGTAGAGAAGTCCGAGTAGTATCCAGAGAATAGAGGAAATTAGTATTATTTTAGATGATAGAGATATTATGATTACGGTTGCGATTAAGGCTAGCATTATTATTGGAAAGTATGATGGGAGCTCGTAGTCGTTGTCTTGGTGTGCGTTGAATATGCTTGATGCTGCGTAGATTAGGATTATATTTAGCCCGAGTAGAAATATTTCTGGTTCGAGTTTGTTTAGTTTTGCGGCTGGGATGAGTATTAATATTAGGATTGGAAGAATTCTTTTTACTCGTGTTGATTTTAGCAAGTTTAGAAACCTGGAATCACCTCTCATTAGCTGTTAATAATCTATAAAATTCTAATTTGTTATTACTTGTTGCGGATAAAATTTATTGAGATTTCTTTGATTTTGAATTTTTGTTATCCACACTTGGTGATAAGTAATATAAAAATTTGTGATGTTAATTAGGTATGCGATGTTTTTTTCGGATGTGTGATTTGGCTACGGGAGGGCTTACAGAGATTTATGATTTGACAGATGAGATTTTGAATTATGTTGCGGAGTCTGGAATTAAGAATGGACATGTTTTGGTTCAGCCGATGCATACAACGGTTGGGATTTATTTGAATGAGGGTGAGCCAAGACTTCTTCGGGATTTTGTTAGAGAGATTGGAAATCGTGTTCCTTTTGAAGACGAGTATTTGCATGATGATATTGATAAGAGGTTGGACTGTCCACCTGATGAGCCGATTAATTGTCATGCTCATTTGAAGGCTTCTTTTTTTTCGAATCCTTCTTTATCTTTGATAGTTTTTGGTGGGATTTTACAGATGGGAAAATATCAGCGGATTTTGTTTGGGGAGTTTGATGGTCCGTGTCCGCGTAAACATAAGACGAGAAGGAGATATGCGGTGAGCATTATTGGAGCATGAGTTTTGAAGATATTTTAAAGAAAGAGTCTGAAGGTTTTGATTTTTTGATTGAAAATGTTGTTCCTAGGAGTTTTGAAAGTTGGAAAGGTTTTGGTGATTCGAAATGGGATTGTGATGTTGGTGCTTTAGATGGGGCTTTGAGTGTTCCGATTTGGGACTTGTTGGATAGGGGAGGGAAAAGATGGCGGCCGTTTTTGATGCGGCTTTGTTATGAGGCTGTTGGTGGTGATGGGAATATTAACGAGTTCTTGCCGTTGGTTGAGGTGATTCATAACGGGACTTTGATGGTTGATGATATTGAGGATGATTCGGATTTGAGACGAGGAAAGGATTGTGTTCATAAGATTTTTGGAAATGATGTTGCGATTAATGCTGGGAATGCGATGTATTTTTTACCGGTGATGAAGATTTTTGAAAGTGATTTGGATGATGTGATGAAGGTGAAGGTTTTGAAGATTGTGAATGAGGAGATGGTGAAGTTGCATTTTGGGCAGGGGATGGATATTTTTTGGCATAAGGGAAATGGGCTGCCGAGTGAGGCTGAGTATTTGCAGATGTGCGCGTTTAAGACTGGGACTTTGGCTAGGATGGCTGCGAAGTTGGGTGCGGTTTTGGGTGGAGCTGATGAAGAAATGGTAAAATCTTTGGGTGAGTTTGCGGAATCTTTGGGTGTTGCGTTTCAGATTCAAGATGATATTTTGAATATTTGTCCTGGGGAAGATTGGGGGAAGGATTATGGTGATGATATTAGTGAGGGGAAGCGGACCCTTTTGGTGATTCGAGCTTTGGAGGTTGTTGGTAAGGAGGATGCTTCTGATTTGGTTGGTATACTTGATTTGAAGACTGAGGGTGAGGTTATGATTGGTGAGGCGATTGGTATACTGCGGAATTCTGATGCGATTGAATATTGTAGGGGTGTTGCGAAGAGGTTGGTTTTGGATGCTTGGGAGAAGTTGGATTTGGTTAATAGTGAGGCTCGGAATAAATTAAATATGTTTGTAAATTTTGTTGTGGAGCGTGATTTATGAGTTATGATAGATTAGTCGAGGAGTTGCTTGCGAATGGTGCGGAGTCTGAGTTAGAGCTTTTTTGGTTTTATTGTGCTAATGTTTTTAATGGAGATGCTATTGCTGTTCGGAGTGTTGCTAAGGTTAATGGGGAGAAGAGAGGGGATAAATATTTGGTTGTTCCTAGGGTTAGGCGAGTTGAGGAATTTTTGAAGAATGGTAGTATTGAGGATTTTTTTAATCAAGGAGTAAGTTTTAAAGATGGATTAAGTGCTTTGGGCTTTGAGACATATTTGAATTATCATAATGAGGCTCGCAAGGAGTTTGTTCGGAATGTGAAAGAAGGGAGGCTTTTGAGTTTAGGATGAAGGACGATTTGATTTTGGTCGATGAAGCTGATTGTGAAGTTGGATTTTGTGAGAAGATTGCGTGTCATGTTGGGATGGGAAAGTTGCATCGAGCGTTTTCTGTTCATATTTTTAATTCTAGAGGAGAGCTTTTGATTCACCGGAGGGCAATGGAGAAAATGCTTTGGGGTGGGTTTTGGACTAATAGTTGCTGTAGTCATCCGAGACGAGGTGAGAGTTTGGAGAATGGTGTGGCTCGGAGAGTTGTTGAAGAATTGGGAATTGCGTGTAGTTTGAAGTGTATCTATAAGTTTAGGTATGCTGAGAGGTTTGAAGAGGTGGGGAGTGAGAGGGAGGTTTGTTCGGTTTTTGTTGGGACGTGTGATGATGAGCCAGTTGTTGATCCTGAGGAAATTATTGAGGTGAAATGGATTGGATGCGAGGAATTGCTGGAAGATATTGGGATTAATCCTGAAAAATATACTCCGTGGTTTAAATTGGAATTAGAGGAGTTGGGGCGGAGAAATCTGTTGTAGGATATTTATTGTGTTGAAATTTTGATGTATTGAATATTTTTATCCTAAAGGGTTGATAAGAGATATAGTTTTTGATGTTGTAGTTTTATTATGCAAGAAAGGTGTTTTTTTGACAAGATAGATGAATATGTGCGTTGTTTTGATGGAGTGGGGCCTTTTTTTAAAAAGATTTTGGATTCGTTTGATTTTGATTTTAGTATTATTAATGTTGATAATTCTGAAGTTGATATTTCGAATAAGGCTGGGTTTTTTTCTGGGGTGAAATGTTATAATTTGTATTATGGGAGGAATGAGAAATGTGAGAAATGTCTTATTGATGAGGTTGTTGAGAAGAAATCTAAAATTTCGATTGAGAAAAATGAGAAGGATATTTTTCTTTATCCTATTTTTAATGGAGGGGGTGAGGTTGTTCGTGTGATTAAGTATGATTTGGAAAAGAAGGAGATGATAAAGAAAGTTATTGTGAATGAAGAGTCGAATGAATTTTTTTATAATATATTGCAAAATTCGCAAGATGTGGTTTATTGTTTTGATTTTATTAAGGGTAAATTTAAATATGTTAGTGAGTCGGTTTTTACCTTATTTGGGTTTCCTTTGAGTGAGTTTGTGAATATGAGTTATGCGGATTTTTTGGAAAGGATTCATCCAGATGATTCGAAGGAAGACTATCTTTTGGAAGACGTTAAAGGTTTGGAACATATTCGCGAGAAGAAATATAGGTGGTTATGTAAGGATGGGAAATATCGGTGGTTTTTTGATAAGATGACTTGGTTTTTTGATGAGAAGGGAAATAGGGTTGCGATTGTGGGGAATATTAAAAATATTACGGAGGAGAGGCTGGAGAATGAGAGGCTGGAAGTGAAAATATCTAAGATGAAGGAGAAGGAGGGTAGAGGCAGTAAGCGGTCGACTTTGACTGATCGGGAGAAAATTGTTTTGTGGGGACTTTGTCGGTGGCCGCTGTTGAATGATGAGGAGTTGTCTGGAAAGTTAAAATTGAAGAGATCGACTTTGACTGCGATTAAAAATCGGTTACGAAAGGGTGGTTGGTTTAGTTTGAAGTATATCCCTAATTTTTATAAATTGAGTTGTGAGGCTATGGGATTTTTTAATATTGCGAAAGGTAGGAATGTCCGGGTTGATGGTACTGATTTTATGAAAGATAGTTCTGGAGTTGTTCTTAGAAATATTCAAGATGAGAATATTTTTGGTGTTTTTGTTGCGGAGAAGTTTGTTGATTTTAAGAAATTCTGTGAAGATTTTTGTTGTCGAAATGAAGGTGCTAGGTTTAGTGAGGATAGTTTTTTCTTTGGTTTGGATGATTTTGAGTTGAGAGATTCTTCTGGTGTTATTGATTTTGTTTTTAATTTGAAAAGAAAGGAGGATGTGAGTTCTTATGATTTTTCTAATAACGGCGTTGAACTTAATTCGAATGAGAGGCGTGTGTTTCATGCTATGATTCAGAATCCAGAGTTGTCTTCTTCTAATATTGCTAAGAAGATTTGGATTTCGAAGCCGACTGTGATTAAGATTAAGAATCGGTTGTTGGATGATGGAATTGTTTATGCTTATATTGCTCCGGATTTTAGGAAACTTGGTTTTAATTTTTTGGCGAAGATTTCTTATGAGTTCGATGGTGGGATTTCTAAGGGGATTGTAAAGGATGGGATGGATTCTAGGGTTTTGTTTAGGGTTGCTGGAAAGAAGAGGATTGTGAAGTTTGTTTTGTTCGAGAGTGAGGATGAATACTTAGAGGAGATTGATTTGATTCGTGAGGTTTATAGAAGGAATGATATTTATTTTGATATTAAGAGTGATATATTTCCAATTCAGAAACGTGGGAAGGGAAATTTGGATTTGGAGCCGCTTGTTCGGGATATGGTTTTTGATGAGGTTTGAAGTTTTTAATTGTGTTAATTGTTGTTTTTGATAATATTAGATGAGTCGGAATTTTTATAGAGATTGTGATGTTGTTAATTTTGGAGGTGGTGCTATTTGGCTTTTTGTTGTGTGGCGCTACTTGCTTATGAAAAAGGATGAACTGTGTGATGAGCCGGAAGAGATGAAGTGTGAGGGTGAAGGTATTCTTTCTAGTTGCCCTGAGGATGATGAAGTTAAGCGGGCCAAGGCGGAGCCGCCTGAAGAGGGCGTTTAATGGTTAGGAAAAGCTCTGTTATGGGTTAGTTTGTTTTTGATGTGGAATATTGTTTTTAGCTGATTGCTTTATCGGATTTTAAGTTTAGGTGCTGATTATTTTTATTTTTGATATTTATCAGGGGATGATAGTTTAGTTAATTGGTTTTATGTTGTTTCTGATATTGGTTGCAATGGAAGTTGATAAGGTGTTTGAGATTGTGAAGGGTTCGGGTGATAGTGGTAGGACTATTACGGAGATTGTTAAGATTTCGAAGTTGCCTCGAAGTGTTGTTCGGATTTTGTTGGCTCGGCTTGAGGGGGCGGAGAGCGTGGGTTTTAGGAGGGTTGGTATGGCTAAAGTTTATTCTATGGGAGGTAGGAAATGAAGCCTTGTAATTTGGTTGTTAAGTTGAAAGGAAAGTGTGGTTTGAATGTGAAGTTGAGTCATGTGGTTTTTTTTGGTTCTATTTTTGCGGTAGCTTATCTTTTTATTGTTACTTCTTTTTTTCAGGGTTGGCAGAATGCTAAGTTTTTTGATGATATTCCGGACTTGTTTATTTTTATAGTTGGGTTGTTATTTATTTTTTATTCTTTGAAAAAGTGTCCTAAAGAATTATGTGGGTTTGTTTTTTTTGGAGGATTACTTATTGCTCTTGGAAGATTGTTAGAAATTCCGCTTCAGGAGTATCAAGAAATGGTTGGACATGTTTTGAGTTGGAAAATTTGGATTCTTATTTTGTTTATGAATTTCCTGGGTTATTTGTTCTTGCTGATGGGTTTTAGGAGGTGGAAAAATGGCTCATGATTTGATTATTTACTCTGGCATAATGCTTGTTTATTCTATAGTTATATTGTGGATCACGAGTTTGAGTATGATTAGAGATAAGTGTATAAAAGATTATTTGGGATTTTTTATATTAGGAATGGTGCTTGTTTTTCAGTCTTCTTTGATAGCTTTCCATGTTTTTTTGAATATGATTTGGTTTTTTTTTGAAGCTGTCGTTTTTTTTACTTTGATTTGGATCTTTTTTACATTAAAGGGGCTTTCTAAATGATTTTGGACATTTTTTTTATTTCCCTAAGTTTAGTTCAAAGTATATTGTTAATAGTTATTCTTGGGGTTTTGGTAAGTCAATTTTTTAGAAAAAGAGTTGGTAGCAATTTTAATGTTATTATCTTTCTTGTTATTATCTTTTCTTTTGGAACTTTTATTGGGTTGGGTATTTGTGGGGTTTTTTTTAATGGTCTTTCTCAGATTTATAATATGATTTCTTTTTTTGCTTTACTTTTTTCTATAATTGGATTTGGAGTTTTGAGTTTTATAATTTTTAAGCATTTAAATTTTTATCTTTTCCTTTCTGAATCTTTTCTTTTTTCTTTGATTTTTTTGTTGCTTCTTTTTGACTGGTATGAATATAATTTGATATTCGTGAGGATGATAATGATTTCCACATTTATGCTTATTATTCTGAGTTATTTCACACTTATTGATTTTTATATTAAATTTTCTGAAGGTTTTGAAAAAAGAAATAAAATGGAAGAAAAAAGAAATGGATAATCCTTTTTTCTTAGTAGTTTTTTTTTTGGGTATTTTGTTTTTGCCCAATGTTTTTGCCCTTAATTTAGATATTCATGTTCCTGAGGAGTATGTAGATGTTGTTGCCGGAGAAAGACTTTATTTTGAAGTTGTTATTAAGTATCCCGAGAATCCTTCTAGGAAAGATTTGTCTCTTGATTATGAAGTTTTGACTGAAGATGGACATTTGGTTTCTCAGGCGAAAACATTGAGAGCCGTTGAGACTCAGGCATCTTTTGTCGATTTTATTGTGATTCCAGCGGTGACACATGCTGGGTTGTATTTTATTAGAGTTGAGATAAGTGAACTGGATGGCAATTTTATTGGAGAGACTAGTGGGAGTTTTAATGTGAATGCAGGCGATAATAATGAGGTGATGATTTATTTGATGATGATTTTAGTTTCTGTTTTGGTGGTTGGTGTTTTGGTTGTTGTTGATATTTTTTCTAATAAAAGGAGTGCTGGAATTAAAGTTGATAGTAAGGATAGATGAAATGAAAATTGTAATTATTTGGTTGTTGTTGTTTTTGCCTTTTTGTTGTGCGGTGGATTCTTTGAGTTATTGGAATGGTAGTTTTTTTGACGGGTTTGAATCTGGGAGTTCGTTTTAATGATTTGTGATAATTCCGTTTTGAACATAAACTAAAAATCCTATCATAGCTAAAATAAACAAGACTCCACCGATCCAATTCCCACTTGCTGCTTCAAAACCAAGTACAACGTTTCCTGTGATATTTTGTGACCAAAAAAACATGCTTCCAATAAAACTTCCAACACCAAAAAGTAAAGCTGTTCTTCGAATCACAATTTCTTCTCCACTCGCAACTACGATAACAGTCTTCTCACCTTTTAACGTCTTCTTGTGTATCTCTACCACAAAACATCAAAACAGGAATTATTTAAATACATTTTGCTAACAGCGTTGTTAGCGATTCTTTATAGTGCGCATTCTTGAATGTGGCAAAAGTCCTAGACGCCCTAGCCGCCGTTCCTCGAGCGGACTAATTTATTTTTATTTGGTTTAATTCGTGTTTATTTTATTTCCAAAGTATTTTTAAACAATACTTTATTATTAATTTTATGAAAAAGGTGATGCTTTCATTTATGTTTTTATTTTGTATGAGTTCTGTGCTAGCTTTTTCTGGAGCTGGAGCTGGAACTTTAGTAGATCCTTATGTGATTACAAATTGTACTCAACTTCAGGAGATGGAAGATGCTTTGACTTCTAATTATTCTTTGGGAAATAATGTTGATTGCTCTGAGACTTTAACCTGGAATAGTGGTGCAGGTTTTGATCCTGTTGGAAATAGTGGGGCTCCGTTTGTTGGAACATTTTCTGGTGAGAATTATAATATAACTGATTTGTATATTAATAGATCAGCAGAAGATTATGTTGGGCTTTTTGGATATGCTTATGAGAATGAAAATAGTTCTGGGAAATTTCATGATGTTGGGTTGATTGACGTTAATATTAGTGGTGATGATTCTGTTGGTGCTCTTGTGGGGCGGGGTAATTATATATTAGTTAATAATTCTTTTTCTACGGGTAATGTTGGTAGTGATCGTTATGTTGGAGGACTAATTGGTTACGCTCGTTATTCAAACATTCGTAATTGTTATTCCACGGTTGAAATAATTGCGGGTGGAGACGTAGGTGGTTTAGCGGGAGATGCTGGTTATTCAAATATTAGTAATTGTTATGCTATTGGAGATATTACTGGATATTCCAATGCTGGAGGATTAATGGGATATGTAGGATATACAGTAGTTAATAACTGTTCTGCGATAGGAGATGTTAATGGTGTTAGTAATAGTATTGGGGGCTTGTTTGGTTATGGAGATTATGCAACTGTTAATGAATCATATGCTACGGGAGATGTTAATGGAAGATCCTATGTTGGAGGATTAATGGGATATGCGAAATATACAGTAGTTAATAACTGTTCTGCGATAGGAGATGTTAATGGTTCTGATGATATCGGGGGCTTGCTTGGTTATGGAGATTATGCAACTGTTGATGAATCATATGCTACGGGAGATGTTAATGGAACTGGAGATGTCGCAGGATTGGTAGGTGATGCATATAAAACGAATGCTAGTAATTGCTATGCTACAGGTAATGTGTATAGTTTAGGTAATGATGCTGGAGGATTGCTTGGTGAGGCAGGTAGCTCTAGGGCTAATAACTGTTATGCGACTGGAAATGTTAATGGTGTAGATTATGTAGGAGGCTTAGTTGGATCTGGAAGTACAATTATTAATAATTCATATGCGACTGGAAATATTAATGGAAGTGATAAGGTGGGTGGTTTGGCTGGTAATGCGCATGGAGTTGTTAATTCTTACTCAGTAGGAGAAGTTGCTGGGAATAATTATGTTGGGGGGTTGGTTGGTAGTAAAGGTAATTCTAACATTACCAACTCTTATTGGAACAGTAACAGTGATAATCCTTCTTGGTGTTGGTCTAATGATACTGGGAATTATAGCACTGGTTGTACTGCTGTTTCAGATGATGAAACTTACTTTTATGATGTTAGTAATGTTCCTATGAGTTCCTGGGATTTTGTTTCTGTTTGGGATAATGTTTGTAATCCTGGAAATTTTCCTGTATTGCAGCTTCAGGGATTGATTGTCTGTGAATCTTTGCTTGCTGAGGAAGTGGCTGAAACAGTTGAATCTTCTAGTTCTTCTTCGGGTGGCAGTACCCCTAAACTTAACATGGGAGAGGTTGATGATGTGGAATTTTCTGGCGAGTTGAGGTTTGGGTATCAAGGTAATTTTAAAGCTAAGGGGGAGAATCATAGGATTTATTTGAGAGGGATTGATAGGGTTAATGGGGTTGCTCAGTTTGATGTTTATTCGGAGTTGCAGAAGGTTGAGGTTGGAGTTGGGGAGGAGAGAGAAGTTGATTTGGATGGTGATGGAGTTGGTGATGTTTTGTTGAGGTTGAATTCTATTGTTGAGGGTTTGGTTGCTGTTGATTTGGATGTTGGAGAGGTTGTTGTGGGGGTTGTGGAGGTTGTGGATGGTGTGGAAGGTGATGTTGATGTTGAAGAGGAAGAGAGTGTTGTTGATGTTGTGGGCGAGGTTGTTGAGGAGAAGGGTTCTGCTTGGATTTGGATTGTTTTGGTTTTGATTGGGTTGGCTTTGTGGAAGAGGAAGGGTTTGAAGAAGTTATTGAAAAGTTCTTAAAGAGTTGATTTAATGCTTTTGTTTTGTGGATATTAGTGGTAAATCAGCAACGATAAAATACGAAACCACAACGCTTATAACGTACACCCTTGAATGTTGCAAAAGTCCTTTACGCCCCAACCGGGGATTGAACCCGGATCTCGGCCGCGACAGGGCCGTGTACTAACCACTATACTATTGAGGCATGAATATTAGGTGGAGTTTTAGTTTTTAAAGATTTTCATTGCTGAAAATTTTAAAAACAAGTTTTTACTCGAAGAGTACCCCGAAAAAAATTATTTTTTACTGGGGGCAAAGATTATGATTGATTTATTTGTTAAAAACAAGTTTTTACTCGAAGAGTACCCCGAAAAATTTTATTTTTACTGGGGGCAAAGATTATGTTGCCTGTTTTAGTTGTAAGTTATTGTTTCTTTTACAACTTTTTTCTTGACTGGAGTTTTCTTTTTTGTTGCTTTCTTCTTTGCTGTAACTTTTTTTGTTGCGACTTTTTTCTTAGTTGTTTTTGAAGCGCCTATGATTCTGTAGCATTCTGTTTTTTGTGGTCCGATTGCAACTGCGAATTTTCGTCCGGATTTGTTTACGATTTTGTAGTCGCTTGTTTTGAACTTTGATTTTGATTTGACGTCATAGAATTCTAGGATTGGTTTTTTGGAAGTTGGTTTTTCTGTTGTTAGTTCTTGTTTTAATTTTCTGATTTCTTCTAGGAGCATTGCGTGGTTTAGGGACAGGTGTTGGACTTTGTCGTGGAGGTCTGAGAACGCGTCGTTGAGCATTAGCATATCTTTCTTTACGTATCCGAAACTTGCTGAGACGTTTCTTTCAACTTGTTTTGTCGATTTTTCCATAAGGTTAGATGGATTGGAAGTTTATAAGATTTGTTATTGTTGTAATTTTGGAATTAAGACAAGTGATAGTTAATCTTAAAATCTGTTTTGTGTTTTGTTTTGTATGAAAGGTAAGTACGAATTGCTTGCACCAGTCGGGAATTTTCGGAATTTGAGGGCTGCTGTGGATGCTGGATGTGATGCGGTTTATTTTGGGGTTCGTGGTTTTAATATGCGGGATTCGGCGAAGAATTTTGGGGTTAGAGATTTGGATAGGATTCGGAAAATTTGTTCTGCACGTAATAGTGTACCCTCTAAAAAGGGAACTAAAGTTCCGGCTTCATCGGGCAATGTTAAAATGTATTTGACTTTGAATGTTGTGGTTTACGACGCTGAGTTGGGGAGGATTGAAGAGATTGTGAAGAAGGTGAAGGGAAAAGTTGATGCGATTATTTGTTGGGATTTGGCTGTGATTGATTTGTGTCGGAAGTATAAAATTGCGTTTCATATTTCTACTCAGGCTTCGGTTTCGAATGTTGCGGCTGCTAAGTTTTATAAGAAGCTCGGGGCTGAGCGGATTGTTTTGGCTCGGGAGTTGTCGCTGAAGCAGATTAAGAAAATTTCGAAGGTTGTTGATGTTGAGTGTTTTTGTCATGGGGCGATGTGTGTTGCTATTAGTGGAAGGTGTTTTATGTCGCAGCATCTTTGTGGGAAGTCGGCTAATCGGGGGAAGTGTTTGCAGATGTGTCGTCGGGCTTGGAAGATTTCGGATGAGCGGGGGAATGAGTTGAGGTTGGAAAATTCTCGGGTGATGTCTGCTAAGGATCTTTGTGCTTTGCCTTTTGTTGAGAAGATGAAGTCTGCTGGGATTGTTAGTTTTAAGATTGAGGGGCGGAATCGTGGAGCGGAATATGTTTCTACTGTTGTTTCGGAATATAGAAAAGCGATTGATTCGAAGTTGAGTCGGAAGGATATTTTGGTGGGTCTTGAGAATTTGAAGAAGGTATACCATCGGGGATTTAGTAGTGGATTTTATTTTGGGACGCCGACTAGTGACGATTTTAGTTTTAGTGAGCATGGGGAGCAGGAGGAGATGAAGGAGTTTGTTGGGAAGGTGTCGAAGTTTTGGCGGAAGGCTGGGGCTGCGAGTGTTCTGATTAATAGTGGGAAGTTGAAAGTTGGGGACGAGGTTTATTTGATGTCGGATGAGATTGGGGTTAGGCGGAGTGTTGTGGAGAGTATTGAGTTGGAGGGGGAGGCTGTTGAGGTGGCGAAGAAGGGGGATGATGTTGGGGTGAGGTTTGGGTGTGTTGTTGCTAGTGGTGTTGAGGTTTATGTGATTAAGAGGAAGTGAGGATTCTTATTCTGTACTTTCTTCTATAAATTTTTGAACATCATGAATAATTTTGTCGTGGATGGCTTCGAAGATGATTTCTTCATCTAAATTGTCGTATTGATGAGCGAGAATATTTCTCATGCCTTTGGCCTGTTTTAGTTTTAGCGCCGATTTTTTTGAAATGATATTGGCTTTTGCGAGTATGTCAAAAGCTTTTTCATCTTCTGTGGGAAGAGGGATTCTCTGATTTTTGATTATTAGTATTGCTAAATCATTTGTAGCTTCTATGATTTTTTCAAACGCTCTTTCAGAAGCCAATCTTTTTTCTGTGCTGGTTGTATATTCTTCGTAGTCTTGTGGCATGACTTCTTGTAATTCTTTGATAAAATTATTTATTTCTCCTTTCTTGTCATTAATTCTTGTCATGTTTGTATAACACCTTTCCTTTATTTAAAATTTCTCGTGTGATTTTTTTTGGCAATATATTAAATATGCTTAATTGTATTTTTTTATTTAATCGTCCTTGCATTTCTAATTTGAATTTGGTTGCTTCTTTGGTGGATATTTTTTTGAATTCTACTGCTATATCTATGTCTGATCTTAACCTCATTTTATTTTCAACGTGACTTCCAAAAACAAATATTCTATTTATTTTTGATGACCTTTTGTTTTCTAAAATAATTTCTTTTGTTTCTTCTATTAGGAATTTAATCTCTTGTGATTTTTTTAGTGGGAATTCTTTTTCGAAATTATTCATTTGTTTGATGATGGTGAACTTGGGTCTTATGTCTCTTGAGAGTCGGGTCTTTTCGGAGGGGGAGAGGTTGGCTCCTAGTAATTGTTTTTCGATAATTTTTAGCTCTTGCTGTCCGAATAGTCTTCTCATTTCTTTTTCATGTTGGACGAGTTTAAGGATTCCCATTTTAGTATGTTATCATTATGGTGATGATTGTTATCATTATGGTGATGATTTAGTATATAAGGTTTTGGGTGTGTTGTACCCGCTAATGCAGGTGGTTTTTGGTTCTTGGTTTTAGCCACTAACTCGCAAGCTCGCACACTAACTCACTTCGTTCGCGCACAAGACTGCGTCGCTAGGGAGGGTTTTATGTTTATTTTTATGTTAACTTGTTGCCAAGTATATGGAATGAAAAGGATTAAATAGTTTGGATTATTGATGTTGTTATGAAAGTGGCGAAGTCTAAGGTTGTGATTTTTAGTGTTGCTATTGCGTTTGTGTCGGTTTTCTTTTTTGCTTATGCGATTCAGGCTGTTTATCCGGCTCCGCAGTATGATGATGTTTGTGATAGGGGAATTGTTCAGAAGGCTATTGTGACTGAGGTTGGTTGTCTTGAAGCTGGAGGTAGGTGGACGGAGAATGAGAGGGATAGTTTGAATATGGATATTTGGGGTTGGTGTGATGCTGATTATACTTGTAATGAAGAGTATCAGGAAGCGAGGAAGCTGTATGAGAGGAATGTGTTTTTTGCTAATTTGGGAATTGGTATTGTTTTGTTTGTTGTGGCTTTTTTTTTGGGGCTTGAGGCTGTTTCGAGTGGTTTGATGGGTGGGGCTGTGATGTTGATTGTTTATGGGAGTATGAGGTATTGGGGTGAGTTGTCGGATGTTTGGCGGACTTTGATGTTGGGTGTTGCGCTTGTTGTTTTGATTTGGCTTGGGTATAAGAAGTTGGCTAATTAGGATTTTAGTTTTGGATTGGAGAGTGGGGTTTTTGGATTGAGAATTCTTGGATTTTTTGGGTTGAGGTTTTGTCGAGGGTGTTTTTGTGGATTTCGTGTTTGTTTTTTGGGATGTGTTTGAAACACATAAACACATGTTTATTTTTGGTTTTTTGGGGGATTGGGTTGGGAAGATGAATAGGATTGGAAAGATTTTTTGTTGGGGTGAAATTTTATATAGTTTGATTTGTTTGAGATTGGATGAGTTGGTGGATTTTTGGTTTGGGTATTTTGGGTAGTGGAGTTGTTGGGTATTTTATTGGGAAAAGATTTGGGAAGGGGAAATTTAAACCACGGACCGCACGGACTCGCACGGACAAGGATTTGGGATTGAAGGGTGATGAGAAGCGGATTTATGATATTTTGGATAAGGGGGATGGGGTTGGGTATTTTTCTAAGATTGCTGAGGAGCATGGGATTGGACGGAGTGAACTTGAGGGGATTGTTAAGAGCTTGGTTGGGATGGGGTTGTTGAGGGATAAGGTTTTTTCTTACCGGCGGAAGTTGTGTTTGGTTGGTTATTTGAATGCGAGGGAGAGGAAGGTTTTGGAGTTTGTTAAGGGGAAGGGTGGGGAGGCGGATGTTTCTTTGATTATGGAGAAGTGTGGGCCTGATTATCATAAGCTGATACCGATGGGGAAGAAGTTTGTTCGGATGGGGTTGATTGTTAAGATTCGGCGAGGGTATAAGACTTTTTTTGTTTTGACGAAGAAGGGTTAGGTTGTGAATTTCTTGTGAGCTAGAATTGATAGTGTTAGGATTGCTGTTCCGATGATTAGTCCGCCTAGAATGTCGGTTAACCAGCGCGAAACAAAGTTTCGAGGTGATAGGCAATAGGTATTGTTGCGCTCTTAGTTCGCGCCTATTTGTTTATGAATAAAGATGCTTAGGAGTAATATTAGTGAGCCTATTGCTAACCCGCCGATTATGTCTGTTAACCAGTGGACTTGGAGGTAGAGTCTTGAGAGGGTGATGATTGTGATTAGAATTGTTGATGTTATGATTGCTGGGACTTTGTATTTTGGTTTGGCGAATATGTAGGTTATTAGTCCGAAGAATATGATTGCGAAAGTTGTGTGGCCGGAGGGGAAGGAGTAGCCGGTTTCTTGGATTAACATTGTGGTTGGTCTTGGGGAGGCGATTAGGAATTTTAGGGTTTTGATTAGGAGTGCTGTGATTATGGATGTTGAGGCTAGGAGGATTGCAGAGCGCTTGCGCGCTAGGTTGCAGGTTGCAGGTTGCAGGTTGCAGGGGTAAAAATAGAGGTAGATTGAGATTATGATTGCTAGGGTTAATAGGTAGAGGGGTTCGGTTAGGATGGCGATTGTTTTTGTTAGGAAGGTTAGGGTTGGGTTTTGGATTGATTGGAAGAGTTGGTATGTTGCAATGTTGAGTGTCATGTTAGTATTTGAATCTCCTTTCGTAATCTTTGTGGCTCATCCATTCTAGGATGATTGATAGGACCATAACTTCTCCATTTTTAATAGAATATATTAGTCTCCACGCATTGGGTAAGTTGTATTTCCACAGGTTATCAATTTTATGTTTTTCAAAATAAACTTGGGGAATGAGTTTCTTAGGAATCTGAATACCACAAAAGGCATTTTCTTCTAAGTCTTCAAAAGCTCTACATATCCATTTGTATAATTTTTTACTTTCAGTTTTGGAATTTTTTAATTCTTCAAAACTATCTTGTATTTTTTCATTAACAAAATTAATTCTGGATTTCATTTTCTCCAGCTTAGGTGAGGTTTAGATAAATATCTTTTCACTCCTTCTGGGTCCCATATCCATGCTATATGTCCTTCTTTGTCTCGGGCTATTTTGCCGGATTCTTCAAGGTAATCGAAGATGACACAAAAAGTTTGATATATCATTTTTTTTGGTAGGTTTTCCCAGAGAGATTTTTTTTTTAATTCGCCTGAGTGTTCTCTAATGAAGTCTTCCATTCTTAGGATCGTATCTAACTGGGGATAATGTAGAATATTTCTTTGTAGCATCGGTTGTGGCATGGTTATATTAGTTTGTATAACTATTTAAATTTTTGGTTTCAATAGATTTTTAAAAGTGTGTTGCTATTTTGTTTGATGGTGAGGAAGTTGAAGGTTGGTGTGTTTTCGTTTACGTGTTGTGAGGGTTGTTGTATTTCGGTGATTGAGAGTTTGAATTCGAAGATGTTTGATTGGCAGAAGAAAATCGATTTTGTGAATTTTAAAGCTTTGAAGAAAGTTGGGAAGATTCGGAATATGGATGTTGCTTTTGTTGAGGGTGCGATTTCTACCGAGGAGGAAAGTTTGAAGTTGCAGGAGATTCGGGTTAATGCGAGGATTTTGGTTGCGCTTGGGAGTGGGGCAATTAATGGTTGGCCGAGTAATTTGCGGAATGATTTTAAGGGTGGGGTGAAGGATAAAGTTATGAAAGCAGTTGCTATGTCTGGGCAGAATGAGAAAGTTGTTCCGGCTAAGGATGTTGTTAAGTTTGATGATGAGATTTCTGGGTGTCCTGTTAGTGAGGAAGATTTTGTTAAGAAAATGAAGGAGTTTTTGAATGAGTAGGATAGGTTTAAATATCAAATTACTTATATGAGTAATATGATACTTGATGTATTAGAACTGAAAATTTTGAGTGAGTTTTCTAGTGGATATAGTAAAAAGATTTACGGCAGAAATATTTCTAATAAACTTAAAATGAATCAAAAAACTGTTTCGAATGTTCTTAATAAGTTGGAGAGAAAACATGTTCTGAAATTTAATCAGGTGGGACGAAATAAATATTATTTCTTGAATAAATATTATTTTGGTATTAAGGAAATTTTGAATGCTATTGAGATTAGTAGGAAGTTACATTTTCTCGAGGAGAATAAGAAGATGATTAGTTTATTTAGAAAATTGGAAAGTAGGGCTAATGGGATGATGATTGTTTTTGGAAGTTATGCTGATGGTTCGAAAACTGGAAAATCTGATTTGGATCTTTTTATTATTGGGAAGAATTTTGATGTTGAAGATTTGGAAGCGGAGTATGGTGTTAAGATAAATCTTATTAAGTCTATTAAGTCTAAGTTTAATGAAAATGAAGTTATTGTTAAGGAGGTTATTCGGAATCACGTTGTGCTGAAAGGCGTTGAGGATTTTGTTAATTTGATATGGTGAGTATTGGTTGGTGTTGTAAGCAGAAACAGGGAGTTAGTTTGGTTAGGTCTAATGATAATCTTGTTGGGGATGTTAGAAATGTTTTGGGAGGTTTTATTGATGAGTAGAAAAGTATTTAAAATTGAAATTACTGATAGTTTTAGCAATTTTCGAATTGTGAGTATGATCCCCGGTGATCTTGTGGTTGCCGGATGTTTTTTTATCTTCGGAGGTTTTTATGGATAAAACTGTTGTTTTTGTTGATGATGGATTTTTTAGATTAGTTAAAAAATATTTACAAGAAGCTAGTAATGAAAAGCTACAATTTTTGCAAACCTTTAGGAATATTTGTAAAAATGAGGATTTATCTTTAGGGCATCTTTTTGTTTATATGGCTCCACCTTATCAAAGCAGAACTCCTAGTAAACAGGAGAATATAATAAGATGTCAATATGACAAAATGAAAAAAATGCTTTGTGGGAAAAAATGGACTACACTAAGAGAAGGAAGATGCCAAAGACTGAAAATAAATGGGAATTTTGAGTATTCTCAAAAAGGAGTTGATACTCATTTGGTTATGGATTTAGTTAAAATGCCAGTAGTTTTTCCTAATGTTAAAAAGATCATTTTAATTGCTAGTGATAGCGACTTTATTCCTGCCATTAAAGATTTGCAAGATCAAAACATAGAAGTTATTCTTTACACTTTTTTTGACAAAACTCGTGGTTCAAAATTTTCTACTTCCAACTATCTTTTAAAGTCCGTGGATAGGTTTGTTGAATTAAAAAAGGAATTTTTTAAGAAGAATGGGTAGGGATTTGGATATTCGCGAGACTTTTAGTATTAGGACGACAGGTGACAGGTATCGGGTTACAGGGAATGTTGCGCTCTTAGTTCGCGCGATTTGTTTAGATAGGGGAGGTTTTGTTTATGATTAAGAATTTGGATATTGAGTTGAAGGATATTTCGAAGATTGAGGGGCATACGAATATGGGAATTGTGATTCGGGACGGGCGAGTTGTGGAATGTAAGTTGAAGATTTCGGAGAATAAGAGGTTCTTTGCGGATGCTTTGGTTGGGATGTCGTATGGTAGGATTTCGACTATGATGAGTCGGATTTGTGGGACTTGTAGTAGTGCGCATGTTTTGTGTTCGATTGAAGCGACTGAGAAAGCGTTTGGAGTTGTGCCGACCGAGCAGACGATGAGACTTAGGAATTTGTTGGCTAATGCTAATCACTTGCGGGATCATGCTATGCATTTGTGGTTTTTTGTTTTGCCGGATTTGTTTGATATCGATTCTGTTTTGGATTTTGGGAAAGATAAGCATCGTTTGTTGCAGGATGGTTTGGATGTTAAGGCTGTTGGGAATTTTATGTCGGAGATTATTGGAGGTAGAGCGGTGCATCCTTTTTTTGGAGTTGTTGGTGGGTTTACGAGTTTTCCTGATGAGGAGAAAGTTAAGAAAGCTATTGGGGCTTTGAAGGCTACGCGGAAGAAGATTTTGAGTTTGATTGGTTTGTTGTGGAGGAAGAGAGGGAAGTTGGTTTTTGAGAGGGAGACGAATTATGTTGGTTTGATAAATAAGGATTATAATTTTTTGGAGGGGACGCTGGAGGATTCTGAAGGTAAGGTTATTGAGGAGAGGGATTTTGGGAGGCATTTGGAGCGAGTTATTTTGCCTTATTCTAATGCGACGGCGTTTAAGATGGATGGCGATGAGTTTTTGGCTGGGGCTTTAGCTCGGTTGAATGTGAATAGGAAATCTTTGAATAGGAAGACGAAGCGGGATGTTAAGGAATATTTGAAGGTGTTTCCTTCGCATAATGTTTTTGATAATAATCTGGCGCAGGCTATTGAGTGTTTGAATATTGTGGATAATTCTATTAAGATGTTGAAAGAACCTATTGAAGAAGAGCCTTTGGTTAAGGTTGTGCCGAGGAAGTCGACTGGTGTTGGTGTGATGGAGGCTCCGCGTGGGACGCTTTATTACAGGTTAGATTTTGATGATATGGGACTTGTGACTTTTGCGGATTTGGTCATTCCGACGCAGCAGAATGTGATTAATATGGAGAGGACGATTGCGGCTTATGTTCAGTCTTTGTTAGGAAAGAAGAAGTCTAAGAAGGAGATTGTTTTTGAGATTGAGAAGATGATTCGGGCTTATGATCCTTGTATGTCTTGTGCGGCGCATTTTTTAAGTGTAGACTGGAGCTGATTTAAGAGAAAAATATTTAGCCACTAGCGTTTCACGCACACTAACGACTTCGTCGTGCACTAGCCTGCGGCGCTGGAGTTGTAGGATTAGTGAGTAAGAATATTTTGTATGATAGTTTTTAATTGGGGTATTGCTTTTTGTTCTGAGATGTTCATTGGGATACATATTATTTTGACTTGATCGATTAAATTAAGTTTCTTTAGAAGGCGGAGATTATATGATAGGTCGAAGTCGTGCATTGTTAGGGATTTTGGGATTAGGAGTTTTTCGAAGTCTTCTTCTGTTTTTAGGATTAGGGTTTTTACTTCTGTGATGTTTCTGACGGTGTCTAGGATTGTGAGGTGTGGGCCGTATTGTTCTAGGTTTTCGGTTGGGTCGATGTGGAGGAAGGTTAAGTTGGGGAATTGTTTTTTTAGGATTGGTAATAATTTTATAGGTAGGGAGTCTTGTTCTAGGAGTGGATTTCCGAAGGTTAGGATTTTCATATTGAGAGATCTTGTATTATATATTTGTTTAACTCTAGTTTTGACATTGTGTCTACTAGTGTTTCATTATGTAGAATAATTATTTCTTCTAGTTGTTGCGGTAAAGTTAATCCCATTATTCTTGAGGCTTCATGTTTTTCAGATACATCTTTTATTGTTTCTAAAAATTTTGGAACTGGGTAAAATGGGTTTGCGATTATTGCTATTCCGCTTGGTAAAATTTCGTAGGGAATTGCTAAGTGTCCTAATTGAGTTTTGTTGACTGCTTTGTTTAATGTCATTATGTTATGATTTATTAAAAAGTATCTTCTTACTTCTTCTTCTGTCGGATTTTTAGAGAGAGTTCTTTTTCTTTCCTCGCATTTCGTTTCGCATCCAAAGGCGTAGTTTTCTTGAAGGTCCATATTAGGGATATCTGTGGAAGATTAATAAACCTTTGTTGTTGTAGATGCGCGCTTCGCGAGGTATTAGGTATTAGGGCGTTTCGCTGTTAAGGATTAGGTAAATGTTGCGCTCTGTGGAGCGCGACTTGTTTAACTTAATATCTATGAAATAAAAGAAGTCCATCTTTGTCATAAACATAAATGCTGTCTCCGTCCGTGTTCCAGATATGGGAGAAGTTGTTTGTGTATTTTGAGTTTGGTTTTATTGTTGCTTGGTAGGTGTGGGTTGCATCGTCTTTGTAGGTTATGTTTAGTTGGTAGTTGCAATTGTTTTGGAGAGTTAGGGATTCGGGTTCGTCGGTTTTGAATTCTATGATTTCGATGCAGTTAGAATTTGGGGATTTTTTCCAGAGGCCTAGGTTGTTTAGTCTGGCGAATTCTTCGGCTTGTTTTAGTTCTTCGTAGTGGGTGTCGTGGTCGTAATAGTATAGTGTCGCTAGTCCTTGTTGCAGGATTTGTGCGTTGATGTTTTTGTCTTGGAAGTATATGTGGGCTAGAGTTCTTTGGTATTTATCTTGGCCGTGGGATTCTATTTGGATGGTTTTGTTTTGTAGGAAGGTTGTGTAGTCTTTGGCTTGTTGGTAGTATGGTTGGTTTTTTTCTGGAGTGTTGATTCCGAGGAGTCGGATTTTGATTGTGTCGTTTAGTTCTATGGTGTCGCCGTCGATTATTCTTGTGACTTGGACTGTTGTTGCTGGTGAGGTTGGGTCGGTGATTTGGTAGTAGAAGATGAAGGATGTGAGGAAGAGGATTGTGATTAAGATGTGTTTTATCCCAGGAACCAAGGTTCCTCGGATGTGTACCTCCTTTAAATTAGTCCGCTGCGCTCGGTATTTTGCTTGCATGGGATTTGGAGGACAGTAAGGTTTAAAAGTATAATTTTTTTGTGTAAGATATGACAACCGTGCGAATTAAGTTACAGAGTGTGGAGATCGATAGATTGAATGAAGTTATCGATCGGATAAAGACTATTGCTAGTGGAGCTGGTATTCCGATTTCTGGGCCTATTCCTTTGCCTACTAAGCGATTAAAAGTTACAACTAGGAAATCTCCTTGTGGTGATGGAACTGCTACGTTTGATCGGTATGAGATGAGGATTCATAAGCGGATTATTGATTTGCCTGCTAATGATAGGGTTTTGCATTCTGTTATGAGGATTTCGATTCCGAGAACGGTAAAAATCAAAATCGAAATGGTCGATTAAATTTGGATTTCTAGTGTTTTATATTTCGTTGCAAGAACGCTCACGTATTTCTATACGCATCACAACCTTGCGCCTCATCTAAAACTATTATAAACCCAAATTTGTTGGGCGGGTTATTTTATGACTAAAATATTATAAATGGGCGATTGTTGTGTTTGTTATGAATGTTTTGGAATATCAGATCAAGAAGTGTGTTTCTGGTGGATTGGGTTTTGATTCTAAGACGGATTTTTCTGATAGTCGTTGCGTTGGTAGCGATATGATTGATTTGGATAATGTTAAGAATTCTCAAGAGGGTTTGGCTGCTCATTTGTATGGATTGTGGAAGATTGGTGAAGAAGATAAGGATATTGTGTTATATAGGAAGTCTGGGAAAATCGGCAAGGGATTAGTTGTTGTTGGTCGAGTGCATCGAGATATTAAGTATGAAGGAAAAATTAGGAAAGCTGTTCGTGCTGAGGTTGATCGGTGTGGAGGAGTTGGGAAACTTGTAAAAGGAAAGGTTCTTGATGGGGCTTTTGAATATATTATGATCCAGGATTTATAGGCCGAAGTTGTCTATGAAGTTTAGGATTGTTTTGTATTCTGCTAGAAATTCTTTGCCTTTTTTTGTTAAGGAGAATTGAGCTTCGTATTTTGTTATGAATTTCTTTTTTGTTAGTTCTTCTATGTATTGCTTGAACATTTGTGGGGAGAGGTTTGATTTGTGTTGTAGTTTTTATTCTTAGTGGAAATAGTTGAGGAAGGTTAGTTAATCTTAAAAATGGATTTGATGTTGTATGATTAAGTCTGTATCGCATACCGTCACTTCGAAGAAATTCGGACACAAAAACTTAAAAGTTTTCTATGCGATAACAGACAAGGCCTGTATCGCATAATGGTATTGCACCGGACTAGAAACCCGGGCCCTTTGGGCATCCCCGTTCGATTCGGGGTACAGGCGTTGACCCTCCTTGGTTGGATTTAGGGTATAGGTATTTGATTATGGATAAAGAAATTTCTAAGGATGGGACTGTTAAGTTTAATTTTGTTGGTGGATATAGTGCGGTGATTATTCCCTTGAGCGGAAAAAATACTCTTTGTCTTTCTTCGCAAGTTGGATGTGCGATGGGGTGTTCGTTTTGTTTGAGTGGGAAGAGGAAGTTTGAGAGGAATCTTTCTTTGGAGGAATTGAAAGGGCAACTTAATGCGGCCTTGCAGCATTTAGGAAAAAGGAAAAAGGAAAAGGGAGTAAGAGAGTGGAAGTTGGCGGATGATATTAGTGGAATCGTTTTTATGGGGATGGGTGAACCGATGTTTAATTTGGATAATGTTCTGGCGTTTTGTGATTATGTTAATTCGGAATATGGTTATGCTTATTCGAGAATTTTGGTTTCGACTAGTGGGGTTGTTTGTCGGATGCGTGAGGTTATTGCTAGATATGGGAATAAGGTTCAGTTGGCGGTGAGTTTGCATTCTCCGTTTCAGGAAGTTCGGGATAAGATTATGCCGGGGTTGAAGGGGTTTCCCTTGAAGGAGTTGATTAAGGTTTGTCATGAGTATAATGAGATATACCGGCAGAAGATTATGATTGAGTATTTGATGATTGATGGGGTGACGGATCGGGATGAGGATTTGGATGCTTTGATTGGAATGGGGTTTGCTAGGCGGACTTTGTTTAATTTGATTTCTTTGAATGGTGAGGTTGGTGGGATGAGGGCTAGTTCTATTGAGAGGGTTGAGGAGTTTCGGGAGAGGTTGATGGGGGCTGGGTATAAGTGTTTTACTCGGTCAAGTATGGGAAGTGATATTTCGGCGGCTTGTGGAATGCTAAAATAAAACTTTGTTTTATTTCGGGGTTTCGGGGTTGTGGTCTTTAGGGGTTTCGGGTTAGGGCTTTGCCCGAGTTGGTTGGGGCTGTTATTATGCTTTTGGTTTTTGACAGAAGATTATTGTTTGTATGTTTGATAGGGCTTCTGAGAATAGGGAGATTATTGAGTCGAAGTATTCGTTGCTTAGTTTGATTTTTTTGGAGTTGGCGTTTTTTCTGAATTCGAGGTAGGCTTCGTCTTTGGTGAAGGTGAATTCTCCGTGTGCGAAGTTGTTTCTAATTTCTATTGTATCTTTGATGTCTTTTTTTAATTTCTTGAGATTTATTTCTTTTGTGAATTCTGGTTTTAGTTCTTCTAGGAGATTTCGGAAGAGTTCCCATTTTTTGTTGAATGTGAAGTATTCTTTTTCGAATACAAAGTCTTTCATTAGGTTTTCTGTTCTTTCGTTTTTTCGGAAGAGTAGTGAGCAGATTGCTTCTGTTAGTTGTATTTCTATGTTTGTCGCGCTTGAGATGATTTGTCCTCTGATGGCGTTTAGATCTATTGTTTCTGTTAGAACTTCTTTGAACCTTTCAACTTCTTCTTTAGAATATCCTTTTGATTTATCGTGTTCGTTTTCAGTGTAGGCTTTTATTCTGTTTGGGAAGACTTTTGTGTTTTGCCATTTTTTGTTTTCCATGTTTATTGCGCCCATACTCTAAACGGCAAGCCGTTCGATTAGGTTACGCCCATACCCCGAATCGAACGGGGACACCCCGAAGGGTCACGAGTTCCAGTCGTGTGCGATACCATTACGCGATATGGGCTTGGTATTGGATAAGAGTTTTTGTTTTTAAGAGTTTGTTATTCTAGTTTCGCATTCAAAACTCTAACATCTGGAGACCATAAATCTACTTTGTCGCCTTTGAATCTTACTCCTCTGGAGACTTTTTGGATTAGTTCTCGTTTGGCTTTGTCTAGGTAGAATTGCATGAATTTGTCGGGTTGTTCTTGTTTTAGGATTTTCCAGAAGAGGCCTTGGATGTTTGGGTAGGGAAATTTTGTGACGATGATTGAGTTGCAGGTGTCGCCGGCGAAGTCTACTCCTCTTGCGCATTTTGTTGAGAATAGGATGGGGGATTCTTTGGATGTGAATTCGTCTATGTTTGTGTTGCCTCTTTTTTGGAGTTCTAGGAGTCTTTCTTTTGTGATCAGGTTGTCTAGCATTAGGCGATGGTTTTCTTCTTCTGTTGGGAGGTCTTTGAAGGCTGAGACGTGGACTAGGGTTGGTGGTGTTGCTCTAGCTAATTGCATGTCTAGGATTTTTAGGTATCTTTCTCTAGTTATCGTGCCGTTTTTGAAGTTTGCATAAGAGCAGTTTAATTCTAGGTTTGTTCTTTTGGTATTTATTTTTCCTGGGTTTTTTGCTTCGGCTTCTATTATTTTGAAATCTTTTAATCCAAAGATTTCTTTTAGGACTTTTTCGGAATGTAAGGTTCCTGACATCATGACTAGGACGTTGTTTTGTTCGATTAGTTCTTGGAGTTTTTGTGCTAGGTTGATCGAGACCAAAGTTACTACAACTGGGGCGTCGGTGGTCGGGCGTCGGTGGTCGGAGAACAAGCCTTTTTGTTCGTGGTATGGTTGTTCTTCTTGGATTGCGATGTAGGTTTCTTCTAGGAGGTTTTCGAATGATCTTGCGATTTCGACTAGGGTGTTGTAATAGTTGTTTTCTTCGTCTTCTGCTAGGTTTGGGTTTTCGATTGCGGTTTCTAGTATTGCTAGGATTGGGGATTTGTCTAGTTTTTCGATGTCGGTTAGAGGTGGGCTAAATAGGATGTCGTTTATCATGTGGATTAGATTTTTTACTGCGGTTCTTTTGTCTTGATCTTTTGGCATTAGATTTGTTAAAGCTTGGACTAATCTGTTTAGGTTTAGTTTTCGTTCGCTTGAGAAGGAGTCTAGGAATTCGTCGCATTCGTCTATGATGTCGAGGTCTGTTTTTGGTTTTCGTCCGATCTGGGTTTCGATTTGGTATTTCATGGAGTTAAAGATTAGGACGTCGGCATTTGCGTAGCCTTCATATTGGTCTGTGCATGGGCAGCCTTTTTTTCTTTGGAAGAGTGCGTATTCTTTGCCGGAGATTGCGTCGTATTTTATTTTTTTGTAATCTCCTAATCCTTTTGGACTTATTTCAGATGGCATTAGGGGCGCCCAGTATGGACAGACTGGTCCGACGTTCATTCGTTTGATGTCTGAGGCTGTGGAGAATTCGTCGTTCTTGGCTTCGGGATTTTGGTCGATGTATTGTAGGAGTTGTCCAGTGTTTTTTTCTCTGAGTTCGATTGTGCAGGGAAGTTCTTGGTCGTCTGCTCTTTCGGAGTTGAAGGGGCATCGGAAATTGTTTCGTCCTTTTATAACTGCGATTTTTAGGGGCTTGCCGTCAGTCTTGAGGATGTATTTTTTTTTGGTGTAGTCAATTTCGTATTGTTCTTGGAGTGATTTGATTGGGACTACGATGGATGTTTTTTTGAAGTGTCTTGCGAGGTTTAGTGCCATTGCTGATTTGCCTGATCCACAGACTCCTCTGATGAAGATTAGCTTGTTGCCTTGTTCTATTTCTGTAAGTATTTCTTTTACTACGTCGGCTTGGGTTTTGTTGTTTGAGAATGTTAGGGGAGCTAGAGCTTGGCCTTCGTCTAGAATGCTTTCGGAATTCACGTCTTTTTCATGTAGGGACCACATGGAGTAAAAATCGAAGATGGTGCTTATAAGTTTTTGTAGGATTTTGATTTGATTATCCCAAAATTTTAGAAAATGTTCTTCTGCCTTGATATTATAGGCTTTTTTCCATGTAGACTTTTTCTTTATCTAGCTTGTAACCTAGTTTTTTGTAATATTCCCTTACTCCAATTCCGGATATTACCCTGATGTTTTTGTAACCTTTTTTCTTTGCTATTTTTTCTGCTTCTTGCATTAACTGTTTTCCCAAACCTTTGTGTTGTGAAGCTTTGTCTTTTGTTTGTGCTAAGTTTAATGCTTGGCCGTAGACGTGAAGTTCTCTTACCATTGCTGGAGATTTTTTGTCTAGTCGAAGTCTTAGGAGTCCGAAGAGGATGTTGTTTTGATTGATTATTTCTAGGAAATATTCTGTCCCGCTTGAGGCTTTGTATTTAGAGATCTTTAGTTTTAGTTTCGTATTGACTTTTCTTTTGTCTCGGATTGCGAATCCTATTTCTCTAAATCTTATTTCGTTAATTTTCTTTCTCTCTTTGTCTTTGATGTTTTTTTCTATGTCGTGTCGCATGTCGATGTTTTTGATTCCGGCGATTAGATAGTGTGGCGGAATTTCTCGCATGATTCTCATTATCCGGGTGTATCTTGGAGTTAGTTTTAGCATTTTGATTATAAGTTGTGATACTGTTGGTTTGTCGTATGGGATGTATTCGCCGCCGTAGTATAGGTTTTTGATTCCTGCACCTTTTAGGACTTGGCATGGGTATATTTTTATTTGGTCTGGTTTGAAGTCCTGGGAAGAGAATATTTTTTTGAACATTTGGATGTCTTTCTTTGGGGTAGATCCTGGTATACCTGGCATTAGGTGGTATCCGATTTTGAAGCCAGCTTGTTTTAATCTTTTTGTTGCGTCGATTACGTCTTGGACTGTGTGGCCTCGGTTTACTTTTTTATAGATTTCGTCATCTATTGCTTGGACTCCGAGTTCGACTCTTGTTGCGCCCCATTCTAGCATGTCTTTGATTTGGGATTCGGAGCAGGCGTCTGGTCTTGTTTCGATGCAGAGGGCGGTGCATCTGTGGTGTGCAGTTTCGTTCACTTTTTTGGCTTCTGCCAAGGTTTTTGATTTTTGGGAATTTAGTGCGTCGTAGCATTTTTTTATGTAGTCGAATTGGAATTCTCTGGGATAGTGGAGGAATGTGCCGCCCATTATTATTAGTTCGATTTTTTCTGTCGGGTGTCGCATGTAGTCGAAGGCTTTGAGTCTGGCGTTGATTTGCTTGATTGGGTCGTAGTTGCATTCTATTGCTCTTAGGACTGCGGGGGATTCTGGGGTGTAACTTTGCGGGGCGCCCACAAAGTCGGTGTTTCGGTGTTTCGGTGTTTCGGTGTTTCGGGATGAGGAGTGGAAGGTTGGGCAGTAGAGGCAGGTTCCGTGGTTGCATTTTCTTGGTGGGAGCATGACTGCTAAAGGGGCGACGCCGCTTAAGGTTTTCGTCGGCTTACGAATACCTATTTTTGGTCTTTGGTCTTTGGTCTTTGGTTCGTTTGTTGCGCTATTCTTTCGCGCTTGTGATTTTGGCTTAGTGTTCATGGAGGAGAAAACGTTTTAAGGTTTAAATGTGTTTGTTGGGGATGGAGCAGGAAGAAGTTTGGGATGTGGTTGCGGAGAAGTGGGCTGAGTTTAGAAAGAATCCTGTTGAGGAGGTTATTGAATTTTTGAAGGGCAAGGAAGGGAAGGTTTTGGATTTGGGATGCGGGAGTGGGAGGAATTGTTTGGATATCGAGGTTTTAGATTTCTATGGGGTTGATTTTTCTAAGGGACTTTTGGAGCTTGCTAAAGATAAGGGATATTTTGAGTTGAAGAAGGGTTTTAGTTATGATGTTCCTTATGCGGACGAGGTTTTTGATTATGTTGTTTTTGCTCGGGTTTTGCATTGTGTTGATTCTGTGGAGAAGAGGCGGAAGAGTTTAGAGGAGGTTTATCGGGTTTTGAAGAAAGGTGGTGAGGCTTTGATTGTGACTTGGGGGGCGAAGGGATGTAAGAGATTAGAAAGGGGAAAGAAGGAAGGGTTTGTGTCTTGGACAGTTGGGGATCGGAAGGTTGAGCGGTATACTTATGTTTATGAGATGAGTGAGTTAATGAAGGAATTGGAGGATGTTGGGTTTGAGGTTTTGAAAAGTTGGGAAGATAAGAATTTGTGTTTTATCGTGAGAAGGGTTTAATGTCTGTATTGTTCAACTGTTTTTTCTAATAAACTTTTTGCATATGGATTTGTTAGAGTTGGTAAAACCATGTTCTCTGCCATTGCTATATAAGATTCTCTTAGGCTTAGATATTCTTTTGAATCTTTTTTGTAATAGCATGGATTTTTTATGTGATTTATCATATCTATTGTCCGTTCCATATCTGTTGCTGTTTCTACGTCTAGGTTTTTCATTTCTTTTTTGCTCCCATGAAGTCCATTAAGCTTCCTTTATTGAAGTTGAGAAGTTCTTCCGTTATTGCGTTGATTTTTAGTCTTACGATTCCGAGTGCGTTGTCCATGCAGGTTAGGTTCCAGGTGTCGTCTTTTAGTATTGCTATTATTTTGGTTGGTTTGATTCCAGAATTGTTTTCTTTGATTAGCTTATTGGATGTTTTTTCTAGGTCGTCTATGTCTATTTTGATTTCTGTGGTTTGGGTTTGCATTAGGGTTGGTGTTATTGGTTCGGTCTTGCCGGCTTGGACTGAGATTATGTTATCGTGAATTTTTGGTTCTGTGAATGGATGGCAGAATGCTGCTATTTTGTTTGAACTCGGAAGAAAATAGTCTAGTTGGATTTGCTCAGTTTTGCTTTCTGTGTCTAGGATTAGGAATGCTGCGGCGAAGAATGTTTCGGGGTTTTGTTCTTTGAAGAGTAGGTAGTGTTTTGTTTCTTCTAGTTCTTGGATTAGATCTTGGACTTTCATGTATTTGTTTGAGAATCTTACTTTATTAATCTTGATATTATGACGAGTTCCATTAGTGAGACGATTAGAATGATATAGGATGCGATTTGGAAACGTTGTTTTATGTCTTTGATTGCTGGAGGAAGTTCGTTGCCTAGATAATTTTCACTTTTTAATTCTTCTTTTAGTTCCAACATATCAGATGCCCCGATTGCTGTAAATTGCATGAAATAAATTATTCCTATTATTAATGTTAGAATTGCTTGAAAAATCAAAACTATTTTCCCCCATCTCATATTTTATTAAAGACAATGTTACTTATAATTGTTTCTGATTTATTTCGGAGTTGACCTTTTGTTTGAATTCTTCTAGTGACATCGTTATTATTTCTTTGGAGTCTCTTGCTTTTATTGCGACTTTGTTTTCTTTCATTTCGTTTTCTCCGACTGTTAGAATGTAGTTGAATCTTTGGATTGAGGCTTCTCTTGCTTTCTTTCCCATTGATTCGGATTTATCGTTTAGTTCGACCTGATATCCTGTGTCGAATAGATTTTGGTAGATTTTTTGTGCGTATTCTTTTGCGTCGTCATTTAGTGTCATGACTTTGATTTGATTTGGAGATAGCCAGAGTGGGAATTTTCCGTTGAAGTGTTCTGTTATGATTCCGATGAATCTTTCGATTGCTCCATAAACTACTCTATGAAGCATTATTGGACGAATGTTTTCGTTTTTTTCGTTTTGATAATTTAGATCAAATCTTTCCGGTAGTGCCATGTCTAATTGAATTGTTGAGCATTGCCATGTTCTACCTAGTGAATCTTTTAGATGGAAATCTATTTTTGGTCCGTAGAATGCTCCGTCTCCCTTATTAACTGAATATTTCATTTTTGATTTTTTTAAAATATTTTCTAATGATGTTTCTGCTAGATCCCAAACCTCTTCTGATCCTATTCTTTTTTCTGGACGAGTAGAGAGTTCAACGTGGTCAAATTCCAGACCAAATTGATTGAATGTTTTATTTATTAAGTCTATGACTCTTATGACTTCTGATTCTAATTGTTTTTTTGTGCAGAAAATATGGGCGTCGTCTTGTGTAAATTGGATTAACCTGAATAATCCGCCTAGAGTTCCTGAGAGTTCAATTCTGTGGATTATCCCTATTTCACCTGTTCTTAATGGTAAATCTTTGTAAGTTTTTGGGGAAGTTTTGTAGACTAACATTCCGCCTGGGCAGTTCATTGGTTTGACTATGAAGTCTCTTTTTTCGTATTGTGTTTTGAAATTGTTTTCTCCATATTTTGACCAGTGACCTGAGACTTCCCAGAGTTTTCTATCCATGATTTGTGGCGTTGATATTTCTTCGTAGCCGTCTGTTCTGTGGAGTTCTCGCCAGAATTCGATTAGTTTGTTTTTGATATGGAGTCCTTTTGGGTGCCAAAAAACCATTCCTGGAGCTACGTTATTGAAGCTCCATAAATCCATTTTGCCTCCGATGATTCTGTGGTCGTTGTCTTTTAGTTTAGAGGTATCTAGTTTTGCTTTTGAGATTTGTCGGAGAAGTTTGTTTCGTTGTTTTTCTGAAATATCTTCTGCTTCTTCGTTGCTTTCGATTTTGAATTCTCTGGATAATTCAGACATTGGGTGTCCTTTGACTTTTAGTTCTAGAGATTTGTAGTATCCGAATGGAGCTTTTAATATGTTGAAACCTTTTAGTTTCTCTGCGATTTTGTCTAGGATTCCTATGGCTGATTCTGGTGAGGCTAGGTTGCTTGAGAGGTGCGCGTAAGGGTAGAGGACGATGTTGTTTGTTTGAAGTTTTTCTGCTAGTTCTTTGATTGATTCTACAAATTTTGATATTCCTTCGTGTGTGTCGTGGGATTCTACTGCTGTTAAGACTGCGAGGCAATCTTTGGACTCTCCTTCGTGTATCTGGTCTGGAGCCATTTCGTCGATTGTTTTTATCGCTTTTTTTTGCGATTTGAATTTTAGGTAGTCGCAGTGTAGGTTTAGCGTTTTCATGTGTGTGGAAGTTTTTTGGATTTTATAAAAGTATTGTATATATAATTGATTTAGTGAAAGATTTATATAATTCTTTTCTGTAGTTTTTTTATGGTAGGTGATGTTATCGATAGGTGTCCTAGTGGGGTTGTTGGTTTTGATAAGCTTTGTCAGGGTGGGTTTGTGCGGAACAGTGATAATTTGATTGTTGGTGGACCTGGTTCTGGGAAGTCGACTTTCCTTTTGCAGTTTCTTTGGAATGGTGTAAATCAGTTTGATGAGAATGGTTTGTATTGTAGTTTTGAGCCGGACATTGTTGATACGTTGGCGGATGCGATGGCGTATGGTTGGGATTTTTCGAAGCTTAGTAATGAGGGAAAGATTAAGTTTATGAGGTTTAGCCCGCAGACTTCGATTGAGGAGTTGAAGAAGGAGTTGACTCGGGTGATTGCGAAGAATAATATTAGGAGAATTTGTTTTGACCCTATTTCGGTTTTGGCTTTGAGTTTGAATGATAAGGGAAAAATTAGGGAGACGATTTTTGAATTGAGTTCTTTGATGAAGCGGTTCAAGGTGACGACGGTTTTTGTTGATGAGAGTTTGGAAGGTGAGATGGGGATGTCTCGGGATGGCGAGTGGACGAAGACTGATATTTTGCGTTTCCTTAGTGATTCTGTGACGGTGTTTTATGAGTCTGGGATTACTGGCGTTGGGGATCGGGCGATTCGGATTGCTAAAATGAGACGGACGGCGCATGAGAGGAAGGCTATTGGGATGAAGATTGGGGATGCTGGGATTTTGGCTGGGGATGATGTTGTTACTTAGTTGTGGTTACAAATCGAAAGGTTTATATAGTTTTGATTGTTAGAGTTATTATGAAAGATGGTTTAGAAAATGTCTATGATGTTGCGGCTAGACATAAAACAAAAAGTATTTCCTTTCTTAAATCTGGAGGATTATATGATTCTATTAGGAAATATGCCGAAT
>Ga0307989_1000186_pt1 | contig 45151 bp, 26 predicted proteins | sample EllFjometagen185_FD_203164 | JGI IMG/M metagenome (GOLD analysis project Ga0307989, IMG submission 203164) | Marine microbial communities from Ellis Fjord, Antarctic Ocean - #185 | ecosystem: Environmental > Aquatic > Marine > Unclassified | place: Southern Ocean | collected 2014-10-08 | reverse complement strand
GGACCAAGGTTTCGATCTGACATATCAGGAGTTTAAGGGACGGCATGGGGTGAAGATTGATATTTTTAATGATGCTGTGAAATGGATGCAGATATAAAGCTATAGCGTTTCATTCGATAGAGTGAATAGAAGAAGCCACCGCGACGGGTGGCTTCTTTGATTTTATAAATGATCCAACTTGTTCTGATGGGCTACAATGCACTCCCCACCCAATAGGGACCTACATTTTCCACAACGAATAACACGAATTGAACGAATTATGTCCCATCCTGGAACGGGTGGTCAGTTAAGTACAATTAGTATAAGCTGCTTTTCTTGAAATAGGAAATACTTCACGTAGGTTGTTTCGTTATCTGGATTGAGTCAGAATACTTTGCTTTAAGATTTTTTGACAATAGAGATTTAAACTTTCTTCAGCACCCAGTGCCTTGATTACCAAAGCCTTATGCAATTCTGGATCAATACGCAGAACAAACTTGCCTGAGTACGTTTTACCAGCAGTACTAGAAGGTAATGTCAATGAGTCTTGTTTATAGAGTTCGATCCATTCATCAACGATATCGCACAATTCTCGATACACTTTGTGCTCATCATCTCCATGACAACATTTACCAATCCAACCAGGGACAGATCCGACGTAACATTGGTCGTCTTCTGACCACTCTACGATTTTAAAATATTTGTCATGATCTTTCATGAACGGGATACCTTAATTCGATTTGCCACCAAGTAGGGCTTTACGTCAGCTCCACTTTTACCTGACAACGTGACTATCAACCCTTTGTGGAATAAAGTTTCGATGACTTCCTTTACCACCCCTGTCAATGAACCCGGCAGCTTTTAATTCAGTAATGAGTTCTCTTAATTTTCTCGGCATATATATGATACTATACTGATACTATGTTCACAAGGTTAAATTAATTCTGCTCGTTAGTAAGATAATGCAAACGAATAATTCTAAGTTCATCATAAGTTGCCGCCTCCTCAAGCGCTTCGTAAACGGGGCGCAGGGCAATGGTCCCGTGTTGCTCGAAAGCATCCATGACTGCCTTGTGTTTCTCGGAAGACAATTGAGATAATTCTAAAATTTCAGTATTGGTACGTAGGGAATTCTCCTCTGATATAAATTTATAGAGATGTTCTAAAATAGTACCCGTTTTAACTTTAAATTCCTGCTCTAATTGAAACACCGTTTCACCGGAATTGAATTTTTCACCGACAACCTGATGGCGAGGCTTGCCAATTCTTTTAGCCATAGATTTAGATTCCTTTGCAGACCCATGCTTAGGCTTTTCAGTCATTTGGTTGGCCTGGCAGTAATCCGTGATTGCCTTGATAAAGGGATCTCCATATTTCACAAATTTCACTTTACCAACACCATGTAACCGCATCATGGATGCTTCAGACTGGGGGAAATAGATCGCCATTTCAATCAATGTTTTATCAGGGAATATTACATAAGGAGGCACATTGGATTCATCTGCCATATTTTTGCGTAATTGTCTCAACTGTTCAAATAAATTCGAATCATACTTTTGCTCTGTTTTAGGTTTAGGACGTTTATCCTGCCTTTCAACCAGTTTGGCAGAAATGGTTAATTTACCCCTTAATACCTCCCAGGCTTTCGTGGTTAACTTGAGACTGCCATGCTGCATATCCTGGGTTAACAGTCCTTTTTGGATAAACTGTCTTGAGAGAAAAAACCACTGTACTTTTGATAGATCTTTTCCAATGCCATAGGTGGAGAGATTCTGATGAGCAAACTTCTTTACTTTTTGAGATTTGGAACCTCTCAGGATATCGATGATGTGTCCTGCTCCAAAAAATTCCTCGGCGTGTTTCACACAGGATAAAAATTGTTGAGCTGGCAGGGTGACATCCGTAGCTGTTTGATTTTCTGATACACAATTATCACACATGCCACAGTTTGAAGTTGAGTAGTCTTCTCCAAAATAGTTGAGCAAGGGAATACGCCGGCAATCTTCTGTCTCTGCAAATCCAACCAGAGCATTTAACTGGGTTTTGGCGATGATTTGTTCACTTACTTTCTTCTGCTCAATAAAATAATTGATCTTGCGGATATCACCGTATCCAAAAAGGAATAAACAGTCCGCTCGCAAACCATCCCTGCCAGCACGACCAATTTGCTGGTAGTAGCTTTCGATATTTCCAGGTAAATCAAAGTGCAGGATAAAGCGGACATTGGGCTTATTAATGCCCATTCCGAAGGCGATAGTGGCCACCATGATTTGAGTATCATCTCGAATAAAACTAGCCTGGTTTTGCTGGCGTACTTCGGTTGGCAGTCCGGCATGATAAGGTTTCACCGAATAGCCCTCATTTTCAAGAAATTCAGCCATTTCATCCACTTGTTTGCGAGAAAGACAGTAAATAATGCCCGATTGATTTGGGAATTTTTCAAGAAAACTGAGGGTCTGCTGGGCGGATTTTACTTTTTGGTTAATTTCTAGAAAGAGATTTTCTCGGTTAAAGCTAGCCACAAAACTGGCTGATGCCTCAAAGTTAAGTGATCTTCGAATATCTTCTTGAACCCGCTGGGTTGCAGTTGCGGTTAAGGCCAGACAAACCGCCTCTGGGAATCTTTTTCTGAGGTCCATAAGTTGGCGGTATTCCGGCCGAAAGTCATGTCCCCATTCACTAATACAATGGGCCTCATCAATCGTGAAGCAGGACACTTTCTGTGAGGCAAGTAGAGAAAGGGTTCTCTCCATAAGCAGGGTTTCAGGGGCTAAGTAAAGTAAGCTGACTTGTTTTTGTCGAATACGTTGAAGATTATCCTGATACTCATTTGCTGACAATGAACTGTTGAGCATAAGCGCTGCAACGCCGAGTGCTTCAAGCTGTTTCACCTGATCTTCCATCAAGGAGATTAAGGGGGAAACAACAATAGTCAGTCCTTCAAGTACCAGGGCAGGAATCTGGTAACAGAGAGATTTTCCTCCTCCAGTGGGCATGATACACAAGGTATCCTTTTTTTGGAGGACATTTTCAATCACCTCTTTTTGCAAGGGGCGGAATTCATCATATCCGAAGATATCTTTAAGTATTACTTGGGCTTCTTTGATCATAGCTAATCCTGAATTAGGTGAAATACGACCCTTGTACAAGTACAATAATCAAGTCGATTCATTATTATTCCAATTGTTTTTGGGTTAGGCAAAAAGTTATCCAGGAGTTCAATGTATTCACAGAGGAAAATACCTGGACATTGAGCACAGTCGAAATGTCCAAGACCAAGCATGGATCTAAAAGGGCTTCGGCTGGCTCAGCCTCCGGGACCTACTCGGACATTGAGTACAGTCGAAATGTCGAATCCCTGGGCTAAAACATCAAAGCCCCGAGCATTGGCCCAGGGCTTTGAGTAAGTACAGTTTTCTAGGTAAGGCGATTAGTCTAGCAAAGACCTCATCACATACTGGAGGATGCCACCATGTCTGTAGTATTCCAGTTCATTGGGTGTGTCAATCCGGGTTGTTGCTGTAAATGAGAATGAGCTTCCGTCTGCTTTCTTTCCAGTTACCTCTAAGACTTTCCCTGGAGCCAATCCATGAGCAATTCCCGTAATAGAAAAGGTTTCATTACCCACTAAACCAAGACTCTCACGTCCTTCACCCTCATTAAATTGTAAGGGTAGAACACCCATTCCAATCAGGTTACTACGATGAATACGTTCGAAGCTCTCAGCTATAACAGCTTTGACTCCCAGGAGATAAGTTCCTTTTGCAGCCCAGTCTCTACTGGAGCCAGTACCATATTCTTTACCCGAGATAACCACCAGAGGTGTACCCTCAGCTTTGTATGCCATGGCACCATCAAAGATTGTGGTGATCTCACCCTCAGGCATTTTCTTAGTAAAACCACCTTCAGTACCTGGGGCCAAAAGATTGCGGAGACGAATATTCCCGAAGGTCCCGCGCATCATGACTTCATGGTTGCCACGTCGGCTACCGTATGAATTGAAGTCTTTTACTTCAGTTCCGTTGGCAATTAGATATTTCCCGGCTGGGGTATCGGCTTTAAAAGCACCTGCTGGTGAGATATGATCAGTTGTGACTGAGTCTCCTAAAAGCGCCAGTAGGCGAGCGTCTTTAATATCACTCAACTCTCCAAATTCACGGGTCATTCCGTCAAAGAAGGATGGTTTGCGGATATAGGTTGATTCTGCATCCCAGACAAAAGTATTACCCTCAGGGGTATCTAGATTTTGCCAGGCGGTGTCACCGGCAAATACATCAGCATATTTTGCCTTGAATTGTTCTGGCTTAACGGCTTTCGCAACAGCATCAGCGATCTCTTGAGAACTGGGCCAGATGTCTTTCAGAAAAACATCATTCCCATCTTTATCCTGTCCCAAAGCATCATTGTACATATCGAAATCCATGGTGCCAGCAATCGCATAAGCCACAACAAGGGGTGGAGAGGCCAGGTAATTGGCCTTCACATGGGGACTGATCCGGCCTTCAAAGTTTCGATTGCCAGAAAGAACAGAAGTGGCAACCAGATCGCCTTCTTCTACTGCCTGTGCAATGGCTGGAGGGAGGGGGCCGCTATTCCCGATACATGTTGTGCAACCATAACCAACCAGGTTGAATTTTAATTGATCCAAATAAGGTGTTAGACCGGCGGCATCTAAATATTCAATGACAACCTTGGAACCAGGTCCCAAACTTGGCTTAACCCAGGGTTTAATATCAAGGCCACGTTCAACGGCGTTCTTGGCAACCAGGCCAGCACCAATCATAACACTGGGGTTTGAGGTATTCGTACAGGAAGTAATGGCGGCAATAACAACTGCGCCATCTTTCATCTCAAATTCCTCACCTTGCACTGGAACAGAACCCTTACTGTCGCCTCTCAGGGTTTCTAAATCCCTGTCCCATGTTGGTTTGGACTTACTGAGTTCAATTCTATCCTGGGGACGTTTTGGGCCTGAAATCGATGGAACAACAGTGCTCATATCCAGGCTGAGTGTTGAGGAATAAACAGCATCTTCATCACCCGCTTCATAGTACATGCCCTGAGCTTTGGTGTAAGCTTCAACCAGCTCAACCTGATCATCATCACGGCCAGTAAACTTTAAATAAGTTAAGGTGGCGGCATTGACAGGGAAGTATCCCATCGTTGCACCATATTCAGGAGCCATATTGGCGATAGTGGCTTGATCTTCCAGGCTGAGGTTTGCAATACCGTCACCATAAAATTCAACGAATTTACCAACAACGCCAGCAGCTCGGAGCATTTCTACAACGGTGAGAACCAAATCAGTTGCTGTGGTTCCCTCAGCCATTTTACCAGTGAGTTTAAAGCCAACAACTTGAGGGATGAGCATTGAGATAGGCTGACCTAACATGGCAGCTTCGGCCTCAATACCGCCAACGCCCCAACCCATGACGCCCAATCCATTAATCATTGTAGTATGAGAGTCAGTCCCGACAAGTGAATCCGGGTAAATTTGGGTTCCATCATCTGCTTCATTTTTGAAGACAACCTGGGCCAAATATTCCAGGTTTATCTGATGGATAATTCCTGTATCCGGTGGAACAACCCGAAAGTTTTCAAAGGCCCCCTGGCCCCATCTTAGAAAACCATAACGCTCTTTATTACGCTCCATTTCAATGGAAGCATTTTCAGCAAAAGCTGAATTAGAACCAAATTTATCGACTTGAACAGAGTGATCAATTACCAGGTCAGCTGGTTGGAGTGGGTTAATCAATTTAGGGTTACCACCCAAATCAGCCATGGTGTCGCGCATAACAGCTAGATCTACAACAGCAGGTACCCCTGTAAAATCTTGTAACAATACACGGCTTGGACGTAGTTGGATCTCATGGGTAGGTGTTGCCTTGGCATCCCAATTGAGGAGAGCCTGAACGTCATCCTGGCTCACTGTGACATTGTCCTCGAACCGGAGCATGTTTTCCAAGAGTACCTTGTGAGCAATGGGTAGTCGTTTGAGTTGGTCATCTGCATTGAGTTTTGATAGTGCAAAGTATTCGTATTCTTTGCCATGCAGATTGAGGTTAGACCGGGTCTGGAAACTATCCAGTGATTTTGGTTTATTGGCCATGTGAACTCCTGAATTTATAGGGTTGAAAAATAATTTATTTGAGGACTAAAACTTGTATCGTGGCAGTGTGTCCTCATGAGTCCCTTGAAGGGCGGGTGCGGCACAAAGTGGTCATGCTTGGAGGCCTCTATCAAGACCCACTTAATCACCTTCGAAGCCATATTTACAGTTTGGCGATGCACCTCTCAAGCTAAACTTTTGATGATCAAAATCAATTAGCATAAGTGCCTGTTAGCTGGAGCTATTATTGTTTTTTAGAAGATAGCTTGAAGCAAAAGCACAGAGCCAAGATAGTTATTAAGTACTTCAAGATATGATCCTGAAAGTGCAATTTTGATTTGTTTCAATTCTTGCTATTTAGGCCCATATTTCGACCCACAGAAATTATATATAGAGTCAGGGGCTCGATTTGTACATTTATGTAGACATTCTGTTTTGGATACGTCAGAAGAAGTGGCTGTTGGTCGCTCTCATGTACGGTATTTCCATGCATTTTTGGGTTACGCCACCAGCAGGACTCAATATGCCTGCTTACGATGCCTTGATTATTATTTCAATGGCCCTGATTCTTATCATCACAGAGCCTTTACCCCTACCAGCCATCGCTATGTTTATGCTATTCATGCAGGTGATCCTGGGCATTGATACCGCGAACAATGTGGCGTCTTCATTTATGAACGATGCTGTTTTCTTTATTATGGGTTCCTTGATGTTGGCTGTTGCCATTGTCAGTCAGGGGCTGGATAAACGCCTGGCACTAGGCATTATTAAAATAACAGGACATAAAACCTGGCGCATCATTGCTGGATTTACGGCGATCTCAGCAATTCTTTCTTCTTTTATTGGTGAACATACAGTCGCCGCCATGATGATGCCTGTGGGTCTCACTCTGGTCCGCTATGCCCATAAAGATCCTCGTAAAGTCAAAGGACTCACAGCGGCGCTGTTATTTTCAATTGCCTATGGTGCCACAATAGGTTCGATTGGAACCCCTTCTGGTGGTGGTCGAAATGTGATTATGATGAATTATTGGGCAGAATTTGGTGCTGGAACAGTTTCCTATCTTGAGTGGATGAAATATATCTACCCCATGGTTTTAATTCAGATTCCATTCACTGTTCTCATTCTTTTACGGACCTTTAAACCTGAGCAGAGCAACTTGGATAGTGCCGTAAGGAAACTTGTGGTTGATGTGGCCCGGGCAGGTAAAATTAAAGCCCGTGAATGGGTGGCCATCAGTCTTTTTGTGCTTGTGTTTTTTGGGTGGGTTTTCCTGAGTGAAGATTACGGGCTGGGGATCATTGCATTGGTTGGTGTTTTCCTTTATCTGGCATTTGGCCTAGTAGAATGGAATGAATTAAATCGTAAAACGAATTGGGGGGTAATCCTCCTTTTTGGTGCTGCGATTTCGATTGGTATTCAGATGAATAAAACGGGGGCAGCCCAATGGGTTGCCAATGTGATTATAAACAATTTAAGTCAGGTTATCAGTTCACCTGAAGTGTTGCAGGGCAGTGTGTCGGTTCTGTTGACGGGAGTCATGTCAAATATTCTTAGTAGTTCTGCAACGGTTGCAGTTGTTGGCCCCATCGTCCTAGATTTGGGGGGAGATCCGATTCTCATAGGTTTTGCAACGGCAATTTCTTCAGCTTTTGGTTATTTTACTGCAGTAGCAGCACCAGCCTGTACCATTATTTATTCCAGTGGCCTGGTAAAATCGAAAGACTTTTTAAGGGCTGGTTGGAAGATGGGCGTTTTATCTGTCCTTAGCCTACTCGGGCTCGCGTTATTCTGGTGGCCGGTGTTATGATGAGTAAGCATTCATTGATAAACCCCGAATCACTTCGATTCCTTACTGCAGTCAGTAGTTCCGAATTTTCTCGCCCAACTCTAGCCATGGGGTCTCTCATTGCCTCTGTTTTTGATGCAAGTCTGGGAGTGGTATATGTTGGCGAAAAGGCCAATGAATTTCACGGGGGGGCTGTGAACCTTACTCGTCAAAATCTAGAGACATGGGATATCATTCATCCAGGTCTTGATGTTTTGAAATGGGCTCTACAGGAACTGAAAAAGCTGAACCCTGAAAATACTGATTTGGCTAAAATCCAATTCAATACTGATCATGTATTTGAAGAGGATGGACGCATAAAAATTATCATGCCTGATAAAGAGGACGGCCGGATTGAACTGATCCTCAGAGAGGGTGAGTTAGTAGATCAGCTACGCAAAGAGATCCAATTGGAATCCTATGATTTGGCGATTATTGGTGGGAGTCAAAACAAACAGCATCTGGCTCATTCTATTATCCAATATCTACCCTCCTCTGTCTTTGTTTTACAAAAATTTGCCCCTCGGAAAAAGTATAAACTTTTACTGCTGGTTGATGATTCCCAGGCTACGGCAAAATCGGTGGAGTGGGGCGCGCTAATTGCTCAAAAATTGGGTTGGCCCGTAAAAACATTGACCGTTTCAAAAACAAAACTTTTTGGTCCTGGATACCAGGGTGCTGCTGATATGGCAAAAGCATATTTTGAAGCAAGAAATATTGATGTTGAACAACATTTTATCACAGGTGATCCAGTTTCCACCTTTGTTGATTTTGCAGGAGATGATCATATAGTTATTATGGGGGCTTCAACTTTAAACCCTGTGAAACAGCTTCTCTTTGGCAGTAAGCCGATCAAGACACTTGCCCGAACAGATGTTCCAATTCTAATCGTCCGTTAGCGATAATATCCACATGCGAATTTCTGCCGATATGATCTTCTGGATTCAACAGAAACGTTGGCTCTTCATTGCTTTTATTTCAGGTGCTATCCTTTACCACTTTGTTCCTGGACCAGCCAGTCTTAGTCCCGAAGGATACCATATCCTCATCATCATTTTTATGACTTTAATCCTCATTTTGAAGGAACCAGTACCCCTGCCTGCCATTGCTTTGCAATTAATATTTTGGCAAGTCATCCTGGGGGGAAGTACGCCTAATGAAGTCGGTAGCTACTTCATGAATGATGCTGTGTTTTTTATCATGGGTTCACTCATGTTGGCGGTTGCCATTGTGAGTCAAGGTCTCGATAAGCGACTGGCATTGGGTATTATCCGCTTTACCGGAAATAAGACCTGGCGGATTGTTTCTGGCTTTACGGCTATTTCGGCCATTCTTTCCAGTTTTGTTGGTCCCCACATGGTTACGGCCATGTTACTTCCAGTCGCCTTGACCCTGATCAAGTTTACATCAGGAGATGCTAAATCAAAATCAGGTCTTACAGCTGCTCTCCTGTTTTCCATTGCTTATGGAGCCACTATTGGATCCATTGGGACACCCTCAGGCGGGGGACGTAACGTAATCATGATGAACTACTGGGCTGAGTTTGGTTCAGGAAGCCTAAGTTATTTGGAATGGATGAAATTGGTTTACCCCATGGTTCTCATCGAAATCCCTCTCACTATTCTCATTATCCTGAAGACTTTTCCTCCCGAAATGCAAGTTCTGGATACGGCTGTTCGTCGGCTGATTGTTGAAGTCGCCCATTCTGGCAAAATATCAGCCAGAGAAGTTATGACCATTGTACTGTTTGGTTTTGTACTGCTGGGTTGGATGCTGCTCAGTGAAGATTATGGATTGGGTAGTATTGCACTCATTGGTGTTTTCCTTTATCTGGCCTTTGGGTTGGTTTCTTGGAAGGATCTTAGTTTGGGTGTCAATTGGGGCGTTATTCTCCTCTTTGGATCAACCATCTCCATTGGCGTACAAATGAAAAATACGGGTGGTGCGGCTTGGCTGGCAGATTTGAGTGTTGGATTGTTGACGGCGGTAATCCCAAATATCGAAGCACTGCGGGCCATCGTTTCCGTCGCTTTGAGCGGCGTTATGTCCAATCTCTTGAGTAGTTCTGCCACCGTTGCAGTCGTTGGCCCTATCGTTCTTAATTTGGGGGGTGATCCAATCCTTTTAGGTCTCTCATCGGTCATTGCTTCGGCTTTTGGATATTTTACAGCAGTGGCTGCACCGGCCTGTACTATTATTTATTCCAGTGGCCTGGTCAAAGCATCCGATTTTTTACAGGCAGGTTGGAAAATGGCCGTAATGTCGGTTCTCTCGTTAATGTTTATTGCACTTTTGTGGTGGCCAGTATTACATTGAATTACCAATTACATAAATCGATTGAATGGAAGCGTAACGCTCGTGTTTTCTGTGAGTGGCGTTTATCCGGGGGTAGCAGAGGCATAAAAACATGAAATTTCTCCTAGCAATAAGCAGCAGTATGTATTCTGGTCCAACCTTGAAAGTTGGTGCTTTGATTGCCCAGGCTTTTGGAGCAGAGCTGAATGTGGTCTATGTTGGAAAAAAGCCCAAAGAAATTCATGAGGGTCCTCTTGACTTAACCCGTTCAAATCTCTCTAAGTGGAACATTTATCATCCAGGTATTGATATTCTGGAGTGGGCTTTTAAGGAATTGAAGCAGATTTGTCCAGATAATGACGAACTGAATGATGCAGAATTCAACCCAGATCATATCAAGCAGGAACACAACCGTTTTAAGATAATATTGCCGAATAGCAAAGGGTGTAATGTTCAGTTAACCCTGCGTGAGGGCGAACTCATTCAAGAATTGCGTAATGAATTACAGCTAGACGAATATGCACTGACCATCATCGGTGGGAGTCAAGGCAAGCGAAAGATGTCTCATGATTTGATTCAATTTCTGCCCTCTTCTATTTTTGTTGCTCGTGGATTTGATATTAAGAAGAAATACAAATTGCTCTTATTGGTGGATGATTCGGAAGCAACCAAGCGTTCCATAGCATTTGGGGCAGAGATTGCAAAAAATGAAAAGTGGGAAGTTCGGACCCTGACCGTCAGCAAGAACAAAAGCTTCGGACCAGGTTATTCAGGGGCTGCCAAGAAAGCAAAGCAAGTCCTTGAGGAAGAGGGCATATCTGTTGAACAGTTTTTTCTTACCGGTGACCCAGTCACCACTTTTGTCAATTTTGCCAGTGATGATCATATCCTAATTATGGGGGCCTCAACAGCGAACCCGATCAAAAAGATGCTGTTTGGCTCCAAGCCAATTAAAACCTTAGAGCAAACCACGGGGCCGATCCTAATCGTCAAATAAAAACCATGCAAACCTTTGATGTTATCGTGTTGGGTGCCGGGATAAATGGCTGTGGCGTTGCTGAAAAATTAGCAGCTTCTGGTAAGGTCGTTCTGCTTCTGGATAAAAGTGGTGTAGGACAGGGAACTTCCTCTAAATCCTCTCGGCTCATTCATGGAGGTTTACGTTATCTGGAAACCGGACAGCTACATCTCGTCCACGAATCGCTCCATGATAGACAAAGACTAGTAAAGAAATACCCCGATCTCGTTGAATACCGTCGATTTATGCTTCCTATTTATAAAGGTAGTCCAAGACCAGCATGGATGATCCGTCTCGGTTTATGGATGTATGATCTCCTCTCTGGTTCCCGTTCGGCAGGTAAATCGAAAACCGAGAACGTGGATATATTCAAGCAACAATTTCCCGCTTTTTCCGATGAAGGACTGAAGTCAGTTCTCTCCTATGTGGATGCGAAAACCAATGATCAAGAATTGACCCGACGGGTGGCAGATGATTTTCAGAAGTTGGGGGGTACAGTCATTGTTCATTGTGATATCGACCAGATTATCTGGGATGAAGCAGGCTTTAATGTGAATTCGAGTGCAGGCAATTTTACCGCGCCAGTTCTTGTCAATGCCAGTGGCCCCTGGATTGATGAAGTGAACAATAAATTTAATTTTCCAACCAAATATCAAATCCGAAAGGTCAGCGGAATTCATCTGATTTTTGATGGTTTGATAGTCCCTGAACTCATGTTTATGCAAACTCGGGAAAAGCGAATATTTTTCATCATTCCAGAGCCTGAAAATAATCAAACCCTGATTGGAACCACAGAGCGAGAAGAAACTGGGTTCATGGATGATCTTCATGCTCAGGAAGCGGACATTCACTATTTACTAGATCAGGTTAACGTATATTTAAAGCCAGACCAGCAATTCCAGCGAGATGATATTCGGGATATCTATATTGGCGTTCGGCCCTTGGTTCGGAAGAAGGGTGACCTTTCTGATGTCAGCCGTGAGTACAAATTGGATCTGCACACGAGAGGTGACACCAAATTGCTGCACATCTTTGGGGGTAAATTAACCACCTATCTATCACTAGCTGAAAAAGTGGTAGAGGTATTAAAAATTAAGAGTTAGGGTTTAGGGGGGCTTTCTCATGAGAACAGCATGAAGACTCCCTAATTCAAGATTACTCACCATTCTCAATTTGGGATTATTCAGTAGACATTCCCCTTCACACGACACCGTCTGGTCTCTTACAAAAAACATTTTATTCCATCCCACATCCAGCTAATCTATTCCCATCAAGAATTGACTCACAAAAAGGGGTAGATATGATCAAGAAAACCATCATTGGGGTTGTTGTAATCCTATTATTAGGCAGTGCCTACTTAAACCATTATTTGAAGATTGGCATTCCTGAGCATGAGGGGACAGTAGAGCTCAAGGGTCTCGGTGCAGCAGTAAGTATTGAGCGAGATGATGGAGGTATTCCTCATATTTTTGCTGAATCTGAAACGGATGCATATTTTGCGCTGGGGTATGCGATGGCCCAGGATCGTTTATTTCAGATGGAGTTTCTCAGAGCTGCAGGGAATGGAAGCCTCAGTGAAATCCTCGGTGAGAGTATGCTGAAGTCAGATAAGTTTTTGAGACGTATCATGCTCCGGCCTCGGGATGTCCAGGCCTTGTTTAAGAGTAATCCTCCCCATGTCCAGGCCATGCTGACCCATTTTATTGCAGGTATTAATAGTTTTATCAAAGCTGACCCGGATCTACCCATCGAGTTCAGACTTTTGGGACATGCACCCACCCTTTGGACCATTGGTGACATGTTGGCCATCATAAAATTGCAGAGCTGGCAGCTTTCCTATAATTATGATATCGAATTAATTTACCGCCAACTAAATGAGAAATTGGGCGTGGAGAATGCAGCTGAATTATTCCCCTATTATTCTGCAGATCACCTAAAAATACTGGATGAGTTTGGCGCACCCACAGCAGGTGACAGAGAACTTATATCTCAAGCAAATCAGTTAAAGGAATTGTTGGGTACCAATGGTGGTTCGAACAATTGGGTGGTTTCCGGTGATCGTTCAGTTTCAGGAAAACCCATCCTTTCAAGTGATCCCCATTTGCATGGATCACGGATTCCCGGTCCCTGGTATTTTGCCCATCTCAATGCTCCTGGTCTCGATGTGGTTGGTGGATTTTTCCCAGGCTTGCCGACAGCTCTCATTGGTCATAATCGCCAAATTGCCTGGGGTTTGACCAATATGGGTCCAGATGTTCAAGATTTGTTTATTGAAGAAGTGAATCCAGAGAATGAATATCAGTATCTCTACAAAGATGAGTGGCTTGATTTTGAGGTTATTCCTCAAACCATTCGTATCAAAGATGATAATGAGGAGAGTGGTTTCAGGAATGTCGATCTAGAAATCAGGAAATCTATCCACGGACCCGTTATTAAAGAGGATGAAGAAGTTTTGGCCCTGGCCTGGACTGGCCATCAATTTAATGGTGAGTTAGAGGCCTTTTATCGACTGAATCATGCTTCGAATTGGGGCGAATTCACTTCTGCTGTTTCACATTTTTCAACCGCCCCTCAAAATTATGTCTATGCCGATATCGAAGGCAATATTGGTTACTATGGTGCAGGGAAGGTTCCCTTGAGAAAACAAGGATCCGGTCTATTTCCCGTACCTGGGAGCAGCGGTGAATATGATTGGGATGGCTATATACCTTTTGAAGATATGCCCCACATATTCAATCCAGAAGGTGGTTTGATCGTTACAGCCAATGCTGAGCCATACGGAAAAGATTATCCCTATCCTATGCCTGGCATCTATGCACCTGAATTTCGCACCAAGCGAATTCGCGACCTGCTTAAATCAAAGGAGAAGTTGACTTCAGAGGACATGGCTGCGATTCAATTTGACCAAAAATCATATCTAGCTCCAATCTTCCTCAAGCATCTCGTCGAGGTGATTCCTGAAGAGCATGATGATATCAGAGAGGCTTTGTCGAGCTGGGATCATGTGTTGGACCCCAATGGTTTCGAGGGAGCAATTTATCATGAATCTTTGGAGACTTTCCTGAGACTGATATGGGTTGATGACATGGGTCTTGAGCTAGCTGAAAAGTATCTGGATACCTGGTATATATCGCTAAATCGTTGGGTAATGATGCTGGAGGACAACTCCCAAAGATGGTTTGATAAGGTGGATACAGAAGCGACTGAGACTCGAGATGATTTATTAAAAGAGGCGTTCAGTACAGCACTTGCAAGCCTTGAACAAAAGTATGGAACCGGTGATTTCTCAAGCTGGGAATGGGGTGTCATTCATAACATTGCTTTCCACCATCCCTTTGAAGCCAAGGGTGGCCTCATTGAGAAATTTTTTAATTACGGTCCCTTTCCTTTTGGAGGTGACGGTGAGACAGTAAACCGTGGTACCCATGTATTCACAAAACCATATATGGCTGAAATGACTGCCTCAATGAGACTGATTATTGATATGGCTAATGCCTCAACCAGTAAGATGGCAAATGCATCAGGTCAGGTGGGTATGCCACTCCAGGATCATTATACGGATTTGATTGACCTTTGGTTGGCGGGGCAATATGTGGATGTCCATCTGGATCGTGATGAGTTGGGTAATATACAGGAGCTACGTTTAGTTCCCCAAGATTGATATTTGTATCAACGAGGTGGGGAGTTTATCCCCACCTCGTGAGTTTTATTACACACCTGATTTCTGTATTGGTAATTCAATCAAATTTTTCCTACCTTTCAATATGTCATCAATGAAAGGTCATATCCTGATTTCCATGCCCCACTTGACTGATCCCTATTTTGGTCGGTCTCTGGTTTTTATCTGTGAACACGATAAAGAGGGTGCCATGGGACTGATCATCAATAAGTCATTTGAAGATGAGGAAGTCAAAAAAATATTCCCCACACTCATTGTTAATGATGATGCCATCAGTGAAGTAATTTCGCCCATGCATTTTGGTGGACCCGTTGCATTGGAACGTGGGTTTATCCTCCATAGTCCCGATTTTCTAACCGATGAAACACTTCAAGTTGGTTCAGACTTTTGTTTGACCAGTAATGCGGATGTGATAGAGGCTATCAAAGCGGGTGATGGCCCTCGAAAATTTAAAATGATGTTGGGTTATTCTGGTTGGGGTGCAGGTCAAATGGAACAAGAAATCGAGAATGGTGATTGGCTCTTCCAGGAAGTAACCCCAGAATTTGTCTTCAGCGGTAATGAGGCAGAAAAATGGCTCTCAGCCACTCAAAGTTTTGGCATTGATATGGCACCCGCAACAAGCGGCATGGCTTAATAATGGAATTGCTTGTCGTCATCCCGAGCCTTGGAATAAAAATGTCTCTAAATCACCGACGGTTCTAGTAGCGTAATACTTCCCTTACCTGCATCAATTTTTGCTTCAATTCCCAGTGGTATGGTGAATTTATCTGAGATATGACCAATCATGGAACCGTACCAAGCTGGAATTCCTAAGGGCTTGATATGATCATCCAGCACTTCTTCCAGAGTTAGCGAACCATAACCTTCCCCAGGACCACAATTGCTGCATTTTCCAAAGACAAAACCAGAGAGCTGATCCAAGATCCCTGCATATTTCAATTGGGTGAGCATGCGATCTACGCGATAAACATCTTCGCCGACTTCTTCCAAAAATAAAATGCTGCCCTTAAAGTTTGGCAGGTAATCTGAACCAACCATTGCAGTAAGCACTGAGAGATTGCCTCCAAAAAGCTTGCCCTGGGCCTGACCTTCATGGATGGTCAAAATACGATCATCTGTTTGAGTAAGATTGTCACCGATATTTTTAGGGTTTTCCATGGCAAAAGCCTGGGCCTCAAAAAGCAAGCGCTTGACAAAGTCGGTGGAGTATTCATTCCAGGTCGAAATACCAACGGGTCCATGGAAGGTCACTAAACCAGTTTTGGCGTAAAGTGCAAGCAGTAGACTGGTTATATCGCTATAGCCCATGATAATTTTGGGATGTTTGGCAATCATCTTATAGTCCAGAAGATCCAGAAGACGATTACAGCCCCACCCACCTCTTAAGGTGAGAATGGCATCCACAGAAGGGTCAGCATACATATCATTCACATCTGAAGCCCGAGCTTTATCCGTGCCAGCCAGATAACCGTATCGATCTAGCAAGTGCTTGCCTGATTTCATCTTTAAGCCAAGTGCTGCCAACGTTTCTTCAGCGATGGCGACATCGTCATGATGAAAGGTTGCTCCCGCTGGGTTGATTAAGCCTACAGTATCGCCTGCTTTTAAACGTGGTGGTTTAAGTACAGCTTTATCAAAAAGCCCTGAGGCTGTTGCTAGAGGGACCTGGGTTGCGACCAGGCCGGTGCCTACCATTTGTAAAATTTGTCTGCGGGTGATACTCATAATTGCCTCTTGTCTTGAAAGTTGCCTCAAACTAATCTAGAATCTTGATTTGAACGAAATTTATTCATGAAGATTCACTGAAAAATGGATTTCCTTTCGTTCATGTAAACTTGTAGCTTACGGCTCAATTACACGGAGAGAGATTTGATGAAAACCATACCTGAAAATGGTCAAAACCATGCAGATATCTTAAAAGAAATGCAAGCGTATGGTGGACAGGATGTTAATTACAAGGAAGCCAAGACCTGGAGCCTGGTGTATCATCTCAACGAGGAGCATACAGATTTTTTAAAACAGGCCTATGGTCTCTATTTCTCTGAAAATGCGTTAAATCCAATGGCTTTTAAAAGCCTGAAACGCTTTGAAACTGATGTGGTCAATATGACCGCTTCCATGTTTCATGGTGATGCAAATGCCGTTGGAACCATTACTTCAGGTGGAACTGAAAGTTGTTTGTTACCTGTATTAACCTATCGGGATATGGCTAAAGCGAAACGAAAATTACCCATTAAGCCTGAGATGATCGTACCGGAGAGTGTTCACGTTGCCTGGAGTAAGGCGGCCAAGTACTTTGGTGTAAAAATAATTTATGCTCCGCTAAAAGAGGATTTCAGAGTTGATGTGGAAGCTGTACGAAAGCTCATCAATCGACGTACCATTCTGATTGTGGGATCAGCTCCCTCTTACCCCCATGGTGTCATCGATCCCATTGCTGAACTCAGTCTCATTGCTCAACAGAATGATATTCCTTTACATGTGGACGCCTGTTTGGGTGGCTTCTTACTGCCATTCATCGAAAAGAATGGGGTAAGACTTCCAGAATTTGATTTTCGACTTCCTGGGGTTACTTCGATTTCTGCTGATGTCCATAAATATGGTTTTGCAGCCAAGGGTGCCTCGACACTCATATATCGTAGTATGGATTATATGAAACACCAATTTTTTGTACATGAAGACTGGCCCGGTGGTGTCTTCGCATCTCCTGCTTTGTTGGGAACCAGACCTGGGGGTTCTTTTGCCGCAGCCTGGGCCGCCATGCACGCGCTAGGTGAAGACGGTTATCGGGAAAATGCTAAGCAGATAATGGATATTACCCAAAAACTGCAAACGGGAATTAATCAGATCGAGGGTCTTGCTGTGATGGGTAAACCCGATATGAGTGTATTCGCTTATCGATCAACTGATGAAGACTTAAATATTTTTGCCGTCGGTGATCAGCTTGAGAAGCAAGGTTGGCATGTGGATCGACTTCAACGGCCAGAGGGTTTACATGTGATGGTAGTCCCTGGCCATGCCAAAATTATTGATCAATATCTGACTGATATTGAGGCAGCCGTTCAAGCCGTTCGTAAAAATCCAGATCTGGCAACGGCTGGCAATGCGGCCATGTACGGAATGATTGCAAAACTCCCCTTTCGAGGGATGATCAAAAAAGAAGTTTTGAAAATGATGGAAGATCTTTACAGCCCTAAAGGCGCCATGCCCATGGACAATGGTGAGAACCCCTGGTCAGTACGGGTGATGGCCAAGATCATGCAGCGCCTGGGAAAATCAAAGCGAGTCAAAAAGTAAGGTCTTGGCATGATCATCCGACCCTGTGAAGATCGCAACGGGGAGTTGTTATGGGGTTTGCTCAAGCCCGTTTTCCAGGTTGATCGATGCTTACATGATGCACACGTTTTTAACGTGATTTCGAGTGATGATAGGTTAAGCTGTTTAATAATGTGTAAATGAAGATAATGGTAAGGAAGTATTAAGATGAAATACACTCACATCGGTCAAATGATGACAGGGAAGATTGCAGAATATGGTGATCAAACAGCCTTAAGGTACAGGGCTGGTGAAAAGTGGGAATCTCTGAGTTACGCAGAATTTGGCAGCAAGATCAAGCGTTTGGCCTGCGCACTGATCGATGCAGGTATTCAAAGGAGTGACAAAGTTGGTATCTACTCTGCCAATCGCTATGAATGGGCAGTGAGTGATATCGCATGTATCATGGTGGGCGCTGTATCCGTACCCATTTATGCCACAAACACAACCGAGCAGGCAAAATACATTATCCAGGATGCTGAGATAAAACTGATCTTCGCCGGGAATGATTCACAATACCAAAGTCTGGCTACCATTCATGGGGAAGGGGTGGCCTTTCAAATTATTGCCTATGATCAAAAAACAAAATTGGATTCAACCATAGCACAACAGTTTGATGCGTTTCTTCAAATTGAGTGTACCCCAACATTTGACAAAGAACTAAAAGCCCGCCAATCCGAGATCAAAAGCGATGATCTAACAACCATTATTTACACATCTGGAACAACCGGTAATCCAAAAGGTGTTATGCTTTCTCATGCGAATCTCTTTCATCAGTTTGAGGCTGTTGATGCAAACTTCGAAGTGAGCAGTAGTGATGTATCTTTATGCTTTCTGCCACTCAGTCATGTATATGAACGCATGTGGTCCTATTATGTTTATCTGAAGGGTGCTATTCAAACCTATCTGGAAGACCCCAAACAAGTTATTGAGACCATGCAGGAAGTTAAACCTACGGCCATGGTTTCAGTACCCCGTCTGTATGAGAAAATTTATGCTGCGGTGATGAATAATCAGGAAAGTGCATCGCCTCTGAAAAAGAAACTTTTTCAAGCAGCCTTAAAGACAGGAACAGACTATTACTCCAGGTCATTTACATCACAGAGTATTCCAACAGGTCTTAAATTGAAACACAAACTCTTTGATAAACTGGTTTTATCAAAAGTCCGCGGTTTAGTGGGTGGCAATAAAAACTTCTTCTCAGCAGGGGGAGCGCCCCTGGAAAAAACCATTGAGGAATTCTTTTTGGCTTGTGGTCTTCTCATCTGTCAGGGATATGGGCTTACTGAAACATCTCCCATGGTTTCTTATAATACACCAGGTGCCTTCAAATTTGGAACGGTGGGAAAGTTGGTCCCAAATTGTGAAGTGAAAATTGCTAATTCAGGTGAGATTCTAGTAAAGGGACCTCAGGTCATGTTGGGCTATTATAATAATCCTGAAGCCACAGCAGAATCAATTGTAGATGGCTGGTTTCACACTGGAGATGTTGGCGAATTTGACGGAGATGGCTATTTAAAGATTACAGATAGAATTAAAGATTTAATCATCACTTCAGGCGGTAAAAATATTGCCCCTCTAAATATTGAAACGCTTGTTGGAAAAGATTTTTATATTGAACAGATTATCGCAATTGGTGACAAACGAAACTTTGTCAGCGCCCTGGTCGTTCCAGCTTTTGAAAGTCTTGAAGCTTGGGCCCATAAGAAAAAAATTCAGTACAGTTCGACCGATGAATTAATTAAACATCCTGAAGTAACAGAGTTTTACAAAAAACGGATCGAATTGCAGTCAAAACTACTGGCTCAGTATGAAACGATCAAGAAGTTTAAACTTTTGGACAAACCCTTTACCATGGAAGCTGGTGAAATCACACCAACTTTAAAACTCAAAAGGAAACAGATCAACAAGAAATTTAAAGCACTGATTGATAGTATGTATCATAAACAATAAGCAAAACTATTGTTATAGTTTGGTGAGTATCCAGGAATGACTTTGAGCGAGAAAGTGACCCATAAGAACCAGATTCTAGTTGTGGAAGATAACCACTCGGATATCGAACTCTTGACCGCGACCCTGAACGCAGAGTTTGAGGTGGTGGCAGCTGTGGATGGTGTCTTTGGGTTGGAGAAGGCGAAAGAGATTCACCCTGATTTAATAATATCGGATGTGAGAATGCCAAGGATGTCTGGTTTTACCATGTTAAAGAATATCCGATCCAATCCTGAACTCGCGGCTATTCCTGTTATTCTGCTAACGGCACTTGATGAACCCATTGATAAAGTTCACGGATATGATTTGCTCGCTGATTTATACCTGACCAAACCGATCGATACAAGTGAGTTGTTTGCAGCGGTCAAGAGTCTTATTCGTCTTCATCAAAAACGTGAGGAAACACCAAATTATCAGACATCACCGGGTATTGGGATTGCTGAGGATGACAGTTTGTTTTTGAGAAGATTGATCGAATCAATTCATGCCAATATTGACAATTCAGAATTTAAAGTTGATGACCTTGCAGCGGATGCCTACGTTACTCGAAGACAATTAGAGCGACGTCTAAAAAAACTTGAGTACTTAACTCCAGCTGAATACATCCGACAAGTTCGTTTGGAACAGGCAAGAAAGTTAATTGAGTCAGGTCTCCCTAATAGCATTGCAGATCTGGCTCACCGTGTTGGGTTTAGAGATGCGAAGCATTTTTCTAAGTGCTTTAAATCCTTCTATGGCGTCCAGCCGACTCTCCAGGGATAATCCAAAGCTCTCTCCGCCCCAGTAAGAATCCCTTCAACATTCACCCAAAGCATAGAAATGATATATGTACATATCAAATATGTATGATAATTTTTGCTAACCGAAGCATATAAGCATACGTAAATAGTTGTATACTAGGGGCTTACAGTATCCCTTAATAAATGGCAAGTATGTTGAAATAATATCCTCTGAGATGCTTTATTAATGATGGCTAGGAGGTATTAAATGAAACCACAAAAACTTTTCGGCATGGTTCTGATTCTGGTGCTTTCCATTCAAGTTTTCGGAGAACCCCAACGCTTAAACTATGATCGAGAACCTTGCCCCGTAATGGGCTTTGATTATTTATGTAAGCAGATCAAATGCTCGTACTCTGATTCATGGTGCGACTTGGATAAAACGGTGAAATTGAGCTTCAGGATTGATGCAGATGGAGCAGTCTCAAGATTTCGAGTGCTCTTGAGTGCCGGGGAAGCCTTTGATCAATTAGCCATTCAAGGTGTTAGCTCTGTTGAGTGGCAGCCGGCCATTATTGAGGGGCAGAAAATCCCGGTAAGATTTCAGCTACCGATTCAATTTTGTAAACGCTAAAATTATTCTTTTGATCATCCAAGCCTCCCCCAGATCGCGGTTTTCGAGATCTGGGGGAGTGTATTTCGCAATAATACCAAATTACCCAGGATTATTAGATACCATTTTGGGAATTGCCATGTAGTTTTATACTCATCTTCAGGAGGACGGGTATGAATCCATTGGCTTATCTGGTAGTCACACTATTGGTTGTTGTATTTTTTTTAATCAGAGCTGAATTTGCTGATCAACGCAGGCAGATTTATTTCCTTAAACCCCTGGCTACCTTATTGGTTATGAGTGTTGCCACCCTGGCATTATTTCAAGCTGAGCACAATATGAACTATACCCAATTTATACTGGGTGGGTTGGTGTTCTCGCTGGGAGGCGATATCGCTCTCATGTTTCCCAAGAATAAAAAAGCATTTTCTGTAGGCCTGGGTTTATTCCTAACAGCACATATTATCTATGCTTCAATCTTTTTTCGCTTGGGACATGCATCCTCATGGTCCCTTTTTGGATTGGTCATTCTGGCCATATTTGGATTCGGTTTTTATCGAATTATTCATCAGAAGCTTGGATCCATGAAGCTTCCAGTGATTGCTTATATAATTATAATTTCGGGAATGGCAGTCGGTGCAGCCATGTTATTTGAGAACCCCTCATTTGACGGGGGTCGGGCAATGATAATTCTAGTGGGTGCTATTTTATTTTATATCTCAGATATTATTTTAGCAGCCAATCGATTTTGGAAAGAATGGAAATACAACCGTATCAGTCTGGCTTTCTATTACAGTGGACAATTGCTCATTGCATTGTCTACCAGCTGGCCAGGTTAAAGCACCTAGATTTTTTTGAATCCGAAGATCAGCTTAAGTAAGCCCTTGAGTTTGTAGGTCCAGGTTCCGCCAATGATCATTACAAAGCCAACCCAGCGACGATAGATAAACCCAGGGACAGGTGTCCAATAAAATTGCTTAGTCAGGGGTAGGTAATCGGTCACGATAGCTCTGGCTTCAGTCATCTCCAAAAGTCCCAATTCGCCATGGGTGCGACCGATGCCACTTTGCTTAAAGCCACCCCAGGGCAGATTGGGGATACCATGGGAAACCAGGTGATTATTAATGGTGACCACGCCAGCTTGAAGTTGTGAGGCGATCTGGCGGCCCAGGCGCAGATTTTTGGTCCAGACTGAAGCTGTGAGGCCGAGATCTGAATCATTGGCCAGTTGAATAGCTTCGTCAATTGTTTTAAAGGGCATTACCCCGAGCACAGGTCCAAAAGTTTCTTCACGCATAACCGTCATGTTATGATTCACATCAGTGAGAATAGTGGCCGGCAGTGCTTGCTCTATTTTTTTATCTATTTGTGACAAAGCAGAAACGGTAGCACCCTGTGCAATGGCATCACTCAATACTTTTCGAACCGCTTCCTGCTGTCGAGAAGTGGTCATGGTGCCAATATGAGTTGCTTTCTCAGCAGCATTGCCAACTCTGAGTTTTTCTACCTTTTTGCGGAGGATTTTGATGAAGGGCTGGTAAACATCACGGTGGACATAAACGCGCTCAATACCTGCACAGCTTTGTCCTGAATTTGATAGTCCAGCCCAAATAGCACCATTGGCGGCTTTTTTGAGGTTGGCTTCTGCACAAATGATCATGGGGTCATTGCCACCAAGTTCTAGAGACACGGGAGTCAGGGTTTCGGCGGCTTTTGCCATCAGTTTTTTCCCGATAGGAACGCTACCAGTAAAGAAAAGTTTGTCAATGCCAGCTTCCAGAAAAGCATCACCGGCTAAACGACCAGGTACATTGACTTGAATAAAGAGATCTTTGGGCAATCCTCCAGCATCAATGGTTTTCTGAATGATCTGACCCACCATTTGGGTTTCAGAGGCTGCTTTATAGAGGAGGCCATTTCCAGACATGAGGGCCATCAGAATCTCGTGCATTGGTATGGCCAGAGGGTAGTTCCATGGTGAGATAATTCCGATCACGCCCATAGGGACATGCTGAAGTTTGTTGCTGGTAAAGAGCCCGAATATGTGTGATCCTTTGACCCGTCGTGGTCGGAGTACACGAGCAGTATGTTTAATGTAATAATCGAAGGCAATGATCGCGGATGAAACTTCAGTCATGTAAGCATCGGCTAAAGTCTTGCCATTATCCTGAGAAATGATGCGGGCATATTCTTCACTATGTTGGGTGAGGTGGCGTTGCATTTTCCGCAAATATTTGCCACGTTCAGAAAATGAAAGGAGTGCCCATTTGGCCTGGGCTACCCGAATACGTTTAACTGAATCACGAATATCATCAATGGTATTCTGGGGGATTTTGGCCAGTGATTCCCCGGTGGCTGGGTTGAATGATTCGGTATGAATATGCGTGGTCATAGAGATTCCTTTACTTGCTCGAAAAGGTATTCCTGAGGGAAGAGATTGATAGGGTTATTTCAGGGTCTGCCAGGCGGGGATTGAACCCCCGCTTGGTCATCTCGGAGTTGTCCTTTGTCACAAAGATGACCCACAGAATACATAGTGGGGTTTTCGAATTATTATCAGTACTCACCAAATATTGGTTTATCTTGGCTCACGATTTTCAACAATAATTATAAGCACGAAGTCCAATTAGTTAACCCACACTTTGGGTCTGAGTATAGAAATTAGGAATTGACCATGAAGAAACTCACTATTGAAGATCTTTGTCGAACAACGGATGAAGCTGCCCTTGCATTTAAATCAACTGCGGAACTACCCAGTTTAAAGCAGGTTATTGGCCAGGAGCGCGCAGTACGAGCACTACAGTTTGGTCTGGAGATGTTGGCGCCAGGCTATAATGTTTTTGTTGGCGGCTTGCCTGGGACGGGCAAGAGTACCATCGTTAAAAATCTGGTGAAGAAGTTTGCAGCTGGGAAACCTGCTCCTCCCGACTGGATTCTGGTCTTCAATTTTCAGGATGAATATCATCCCAATGTGTTTAGTCTTCCAACGGGTCAAGGCATAAAATTTTCAAAACAAATGAAACGCTTGATTACGAGTTTGGGAACGGATTTACCGAAGGTGTTTAAAGGTGAGTTATACGCCAAACGTAAAAAAGAAATCACTGCTGAGTTTGATACAGGGCGGGAAGAGATAATTGCTGGAGTGAATGTTGAAGCTGCAGAATTAGATATCCAATTAACTCTGGGGCAGGAGGGGTTTCAGACGATTCCACTTCACAATGGAGAACCTATGAGTGAGGAGGGCTTTGCAGCGCTATCGGAGGAGGACCAAGCTGGATTAAATGAGCGAATAAATCATATTCAAGATCATTTACGTGATGCTTTGAGGGATATGGCCGAGCTTGAAGAAGAGCGAGAAGATGTGGTCGAAAATCTTCAAGAAAAAATTGCGCTGGACTCTGTTGAACACCGTATCGGGAGGCTGCTGGAAAATTATGCAGAATATCCCGGCATCGTTGAATACCTAGAGAATGTCAGAGATGATATTGCTGAGCATGTTCAGGAATTCATCGGCATGGTTGGCGCCACGGAAGATGAGGAAGGTATAAGTCCCCAACAGGTGCAAAAAGCACTCATGCAGCGCTATAAGGTGAACCTCTTGGTTGACAATTGTCGTCAAAAAGGTGCACCAGTGATCATTGATACCAATCCTTCTTACTATAATCTTTTTGGGCGCATTGATAAAAAAGCGATTATGGGTAGTTGGTACAGCGATTTCACCATGATTATGTCTGGGGCCCTATTAAAGGCGAACGGTGGATTTCTAATATTGGATATCCAGAATGTTCTACAGAACAATCATGTATGGGAGGCTTTAAAGCGGGCGCTAAAAAATAAATCACTCCAGATTGAAGATGTAAATGAACAATTTGGGTTCTCATCAACCACATCTCTAAAACCGAAGCCAATCCCCCTGGACATTAATGTCATTTTATTGGGTCGATCCGATTACTTCCATTATTTGCAGGAAGTTGATGAGGCTTTTAATAAAACCTTCAAGGTTAGGGCTGATTTTGATTATGAAGTAAATCGTAATGCAAAAAACGAACATCTCTTGTGTCAATTTATTGCCCGTGTCTGTCGTGAAAGTAAGCTCCCTCATTTTACAACCAAAGCAGCCACGCAGATAATTGTCTATAGCTCCAGGCTGGCAGGTGATAAGGGAAAACTTTCCCTTCAATTTGGAACGCTGGTGGGATTAATCACTGAGTCGGCCTATTGGGCGAAACGTGAGAAACATCGTCAGGTCCAAATGGAAGATGTTCAACAGGCGATTCTTGAAAAACGCTTCCGAGGTAGCCTCTATGAGGAAAAAGTCTGGGAGAATATTGAGAGTGAAACGCTGTTGATAGATGTAGACGGCGAGCACACGGGTCAGATTAATGGCCTGGCTGTTTACTCCATGGGTGACAATTCTTTTGGAAAACCATCCCGAATAACAGCCACCACCTATATGGGGGAGCCTGGGATTATCTCAGTAGAACGTGAAGCGAAACTCTCAGGTAAGACTTACGATAAGGGAAATCTGATTATAAATGGCTATTTGGGTCAGACCTTTGCCCAGAATTTCCCCCTGTCAGTTGCTGTCACACTCACATTTGAACAATCTTACGGTGGGATTGATGGTGATAGTGCCAGCTCCACTGAAATTTATGCCATTCTTTCTGCTTTATCTGGGTTTCCAATCAATCAGGGCATCGCAGTGACTGGTTCAGTCAATCAATGGGGAGAAATCCAGGCAATTGGCGGAGTGAATGAAAAGGTTGAAGGCTTTTTCCATCTCTGCGAGATTCGTGGACTTACTGGTAAGCAAGGGGTTATTATTCCGCATTCTAATGTGGACCACTTGATGGTGATGCCAAATATTCGAAAGGCTGTCAAAGATGGGACCTTTCATATCTGGTCTGTAAAAACAGTGGCAGAAGGCATTGAGCTGCTCACGGGCAAAAAAGCTGGTGCACTGAACAAACACGGAAATTTCCCAGCCAGAACCGTTTTTGGTGAAGCTCAGAATAAGTTGAAGAAGTATTTCGTAAAAGGGCAGGCTTTGACTAAGTAGTTCTGAGTTTCTGAGTTTCTGAGTTTCTGAGTTTCTGAGTTTCTGAGTTTCTGAGTTTCTGAGTTTCTGAGTTTCACGGGTGCGAGGAGTTTAATGAGAGTGGTGTCTTGCTGAGGGGACTCGAAGCATCTCACTTTCCGGCAATTTGGCCTGATGGTTGTCTAGACCTGCATGTTTCTATCGATGTTGACGGACGGGTGTACAATATGTGTAGTATTGCATTGCTTTGAAAACGTGCCTCTGGAATGTGAAAAAAACGATGATATTGTCTCATACGGCTCAATAGTTGCTTAGTTGAATACTTGTGAAAAATAAATGGTGTCTCATATCATTCTGCATTGTTTTCGCTCGAAGTTAGCGTTAGTTTTTGATCATGAATGAGTCGAAAAACTCAGTGTTTGAATCGTATCAAAATGTATTTGCAAAACTACGTGTAGTTCGAGGCAGATGCAGCTTATCTCAAGCACTGATCAAAGACATCAGTACAGTCAATTTTAATCATAAAATCATAGTTTCGTTTATCGGGAGTTCAGATTCATGACGAAAAAAGTAATTCGTATTAATGAGGCTACCATACGCTTTGCCGGAGATTCCGGTGATGGTATGCAGCTAACAGGCACACGCTTCACAGAAGCAACTGCCATCGTAGGGAATGACCTAAAAACCATTCCTAACTATCCTTCAGAAATTCGCGCACCGCTTGGAACACTGGCTGGTGTGAGTGCCTTCCAGTTAATGTTTGGCTCCTCTCGCGTCTTTACACCTGGAGATCTGCCTGATACATTGGTTGCCATGAATCCAGCTGCCTTGAAGGTACATTTGAAGGATTTGAAAAAAGGTGGAACCATTCTCGCCAATTCCAATGCATTTACAGCTAAAAATCTGAAAATGGCAGGATGGGAAGCTAACCCGCTCGAAGATGGTACTCTGCATGATTATACTCTCTACAGTATGGAAATGTCCAAGTTGGTGGGAAAAGCGCTGGAAGGTTCAGACCTGACCTCAAAGGGGATTGAGCGAACTAAAAACATGTTTGCCTTGGGTGTTCTCTTTTGGATGTATAATCGTCCTGTTGAACCTACTGAAGCATGGCTCCGTAAAAAATTTGGAAAAAATCCCTCGATTGCAGAGGCAAATATCACTGCCATGAAAACCGGTTATAACTATGGTGAAACAACAGAGATATTCACCACATCTTATGCGGTTGAAAAAGCAGATCTGCCAAAAGGTAAATATCGCAATATTACGGGGAACGTGGCTGTCGCTTATGGTTTGGTTGCTGCGGCAGAAAAAGCTGGGAAAGAATTATTTCTTGGTTCCTACCCGATCACCCCTGCCAGTGAGATTCTGCATACTCTTTCCACGCTTAGAAATCATGGCGTCAAGACTTTTCAGGCTGAAGATGAAATCGCTGGTATTTCATCGGCTATCGGTGCTTCCTATGCTGGTGATCTCGCTTGTACCACAACTTCAGGACCAGGAATGGCACTTAAAACTGAAGCCATTGGCCTGGCCATTATTACTGAATTACCCCTCGTGATTGTGAATGTTCAACGTGGTGGCCCAAGTACGGGTATGCCTACCAAAATGGAACAATCCGATCTGCTTCAGGCTGTTCATGGTCGTAACAGTGATGCACAGATACCTGTCATTACTGCTCAAGATCCAGCCGATTGTTTTGATTGCGCCTTTGAAGCAGCGCGAGTGGCTTTAAAATATATGACACCGGTCATTTTATTAACAGATGGATATCTAGGACAAGGTTCTGGCCCTTGGCTCATTCCTGATCCCAAAGATCTACCTGAGATACCCGTGGTCCACCCTGATTCATCTGCACGCGGTGAAGCTGGTTTTATGCCATACTCACGTGATGAGAATGAAGCACGTCCCTGGGCTCTCCCTGGTACTCCTGGTCTTGAGCACCGAATTGGTGGTCTTGAAAAAGAGAACATAACCGGTATGGTAAGTCAGGACCCCGAAAATCATCAGCTTATGACTGATATTCGGGCCAATAAAGTGGCTAGAATTACTCAGGAAATTCCTCCATCAGAAACCTTTGGTGATGATAAGGGTAAATTGTTGGTCATCGGTTGGGGTAGTACTCACGGTTCTATTCACGTTGCTGTTGAACGATCAAGAGCTGCTGGTCAATCAGTGAGTCAATTGCATTTAAGATGGGTCAGTCCATTTCCGGCAGATCTTAAAGCGGTTTGTGATAATTTCGATGATATTCTCATACCTGAGGTGAATTCCGGTCAGCTTTCGTTACTCTTAAAAGCTGAGTTGGTGAGACCCATTCATCAATTGAATAAGGTCCGTGGAGAACCATTCCGCGCTTCAGAGATCGAAAATAAAATTAACGAAATTCTCGGTTAATCCCCGAGCGATATAGATAAGGTATAGTAAAATGAGTGAGACTATTCAAGGCATAGAAGAGTTGAACCTGACCCGGAAAGATTTTGTACCGGACAATGAAGTTCGCTGGTGTCCGGGCTGTGGTGACTATTCGGTTCTGGCAAATATGCAAAAAACCTTACCAGTTATGGGCGTTAAGAAAGAAAATTACGCCTTTATCTCTGGTATTGGTTGTTCCAGTCGCTTCCCATATTACATGGATACTTATGGTTTCCATTCGATCCATGGACGCGCACCAGCTATTGCTTCAGGTGTGAAATTAGCGAATCCTGATTTATCTGTTTGGATTATCACGGGTGATGGAGATGGGTTCTCTATTGGTGGTAATCATATGATCCATGCGTTGAGACGTAATATTGATATGAATATTATGCTCTTTAATAATCGTATTTATGGATTGACCAAAGGACAGTATTCACCCACATCACAACTGGGTATGAAAACCAAATCATCTCCTTTTGGATCCATTGATCGTCCATTTAACCCAAGTGCCATTGCTCTTGGTGCCAATGCGACTTTCATTTCTCGCGCTCTGGATGTAGATGCCAAGGGTTTACAGGAAAGTATCAAGCGTGCTCAGCGTCACAAAGGTGCTTCGTTTATCGAAGTCTATCAGAATTGTGTCATCTTTAATGATGGTGAATTTGCCGATGTTGAAAACAAGGCCACTCGTGCTGACAACGCTCTGTTTGTTGTCCACGGTGAACCCATGATCTTCGGTAAAGAACGTGACAAGGGTATTATCATGAAAGACAACCATCCCAAAGTTGTGAGTTTGGGTGGTGACTGGTCTGAAAAGGATCTTTTGGTTCATGATGAGACCAACTCAATCATTACCAATCTCTTGCTTGAGATGACCTTTGATCCTTTAAATCCAACACCATTCGGCGTGCTCCGTGCTGTTGAAGCACCCACATACGATGATATGTTATTATCCCAGATTGATGAAGTGACCGAACTCAAAGGCAAGGGCACTCTAGAAGACCTGTTTTATTCAGGAGATGTTTGGGAAGTAAAATAACAACTATCTAGAATATTCGTTCTGTAATTGAAAGACGAACACTATAGATACCATAAATAATGGGTGTGTCATACTGAGCTTGTCGAAGTATAACACACCTTTTTTTCATGCAATTATTAGTAGCTAAGGGGTGAAACATGTTTCAATATGATGAAAAAGCGCTAAAGAATCAACTTCTTGAATTGATTCGTTTAGCTGCAACTGATTTACCAAAAGATGTGGTGGATGCCATTGTGGCAGCCCAGCAAAACGAACCAGAAGGCTCTGCAGCTCGCAGTGTTTTTGGGATGTTGTTAAAAAATATCGATCTGGCTCGAGATGAGTCCACACCGATCTGCCAGGATACTGGAACCAATATTTATATGGTTTATATTCCAGAAGGCGTATCCATGAGGAAGCTTACAGCACTCATCAAAGAAGCTACAATTGAAGCGGTTGACAAGAGTTACCTCCGTCCCAATGCGGTTGATTCGCTTACCGGAAAGAATTCCGGTAATAATGTGGGTGAGGGTCAGCCATTCATTCACTTTGAAGAATGGGATAATGATTACATTGAATTCAAGTTGATGCTTAAGGGGGGCGGCTGTGAGAATGTATCTACTCAGTATAAACTTCCTGATGTAGGCTTGGGTGCTGGTCGTGATCTGGATGGTGTCTACAAAGTTATTGTTGATGCAGTGAATGCAGCTCAGGGTTTGGGTTGCGCTCCTGGAATCCTTGGAATTGGGATTGGTGGAGATCGGACTTCCTCGCATCTCGCAGCAAAGACACAACTCTTTCGGAAAATTACCGATACGAATGACAATTCAGAGTTGGCCGAGTTAGAGACGAAGCTTAAAGATGATTTAAACAAGTTAGGCGTGGGTCCCATGGGATTTGGTGGTAACACAACCGTATTGGCCGTGAAGATGGGTGCCTTACATCGCTTACCAGCCTCTTTCTTTGTATCAATCGCTTATATGTGTTGGGCTTATCGCCGTCACAGCATGATTTTGAAAGCCGGTGGGGAGGTGACCTATGATTAAGTTACAATTGCCTATTTCTGAAGCAGCTATCCGTGAGTTGAAAATTGGTGATGAAGTCCTCATCTCTGGATTGATGGTCACTGCTCGGGATGCTGCCCATAAGTATATCCATGAGGAATGGCCAGACTGGTTGAATCCTATCATGGAAAACAGTATGATCTATCATTGTGGTCCCGTTGTTAAAAAGCATGATGATGGCTCCTGGTCATTTGTAGCCGCTGGTCCAACGACCAGTATTCGTGAAGAACCCTATGAAGCATCTGTTATGGAACATTACAAAGTACGGGCCGTGATTGGCAAAGGTGGTATGGGTGCTCAAACTCTGGCTGGCCTGGCAAAATCGGGTGGTGTGTACCTCCATGCAATTGGTGGATTAGCTGCCTCACTGGCGAAATCGGTTGTCAGCGTCAAAAATGTTTATATGCTTGAAGAGCTCGGTGTACCGGAAGCCTTTTGGCATATTGAGGTCAAGGATTTCCCTGCAGTCGTTACCATGGATAGCCATGGTGGGTCTTTGCATACAACCATTAAAGCCAAATCAGATGAGGTTGCTAAAAAACTGATTTTTGGATAGGCTGGTATTTGGTCTTTTACCAAGCCAATAAACCCCCTCTGTCCCAGAGGGACATCTCCCCCAGAGGGGGGAGAAATGTGTTGCCGTTATGCTGGTAAAATGCTTTGTAAGAATCTATCTGATAGCAGGAAATTGCTCCCCCATTTTGGGGGAGATGCCCAAAAGGCAGAGGGGGTAATTTCCCCGCAAAGCCAACCTTGCTAATATTCCACCCACCCCCAAAGGACCTTCACGTAATTCGTGTAATTAGCGGTTAAGAAATATGATGCGATTTATTCCCAGGGAATTATAAAAACGTATGAACATGATAAGCGTAAAAGTTTATAATCGTAAGCTATGAAGAAACACTTTAAAGCCAAAGGTGGCCGACAGAAATTTAAACAGCGGTTTTATATAGCGCTGGGGATTAGTTTACTCTTCATTTTTAGCTTCTTCACCTGGCTATTTATTCTCTCACAGGATTTACCTTCATTAGATGAATTAGAGCGGTATGACCCTGATTTAATCACTCGGATTATGTCTGCAGATGATCAGGTTATTCAAGAACTATTTACCACTCAACGGACATTGGTAAAGTCGAATGAAATTCCTCCCCATGTAAAAAAAGCCCTCATCATCACTGAAGATCAGCGCTTTTATCAACATTGGGGCATGAATCTTTTTCGTACGGTCTATAGCATTACTCTTAATGTCGTTACTGGTGAGATTCATGGGGGAGCCTCTTCTCTGACTCAGCAGTTGGCCCGAAGCCTGTATGCGAGAATTGGCTTCAAGCAAACCTATCTGCGCAAAATTCGCGAGCTGATTACTGCAGTCCAGATTGAACACACTTTTACCAAAGAAGAAATTTTGACCATGTATTTGAACACGGTCTATTTCGGACACGGAACCTACGGACTCCAGGCTGCAGCAACCAAGTATTTTAATAAAAGGGTTGAAAATTTAACCTTAGATGAAGGTGCTATACTCATCGGTATATTGAGAGCACCGGCCTATTATTCACCCATCAGACATCCTGATCGCTCAAAACATATTCGCAATGTGGTTATCAATAGCATGTTTCGTGAAAAAGCGATCAATGCAGTAGAACGTAACTATTTCAAATCGCTTCCCATTGAACCCTACGTGCCGGATAGTGTGGCAACGGGAAATGTCGCGCCTCATTTCGGAGAGTATGTACGCCGATTATTGGAAAAAGAAGATGATGAGCTCGGCGTAGATCTTTATCGTGATGGATTGACGATTCAAACCAGTCTTGATACGAGAATGCAATCCATAGCCAATGAATTTGTCGCAAAAGAGTTGGATCGTGTACAGACAATATTTAATGCCCGAATGCTGGATGAAAAGTCAAACGCCTTAGCTGAAATTCTGGAAAAACATAAGCTTGATCTTACCATTGATACGGTAAGACTCATGATTGCTGATTCTATTCCCATGATCTCTCAAATAGAACAGTTATTAACCGTTCAAGCCCAGTTGATTTCACTAGATGTTGAGACGGGGCAGATCAAAGCCATGGTCGGTGGAAAAGATTTTAGTAAGTCCAAATGGAATCGTTCGACCCAGATGATCAGGCAACCTGGTTCCGCATTTAAAGTCTTTCTCTACACGGCAGCCATTGATAATGGTTACCCGGTTACGACAACACTTCTGAATCAACCCGTTGTGATCAAGTTGGCGGGGAATGACTCCAGCGATTGGCGACCTAAGAATTATGATTTGAGTATGGGCGGTGAGACCACCTTGAGGGAAGGAATTCGTCGTTCGTTGAATTTGATTGCTGTAAGAACTATTCAGGAGCTTGTTGCTCCAGCTGCCGTCGTCGAAAAAGCCAGAGCACTGGGGATTACCAGTCGTTTGTATCCAGGTGATGCACTTGCCCTGGGATCTTCAGCGGTCAAACCTATAGAAATGGCTGCTGCTTATGCTGTTTATCCGCGATTGGGAATTTGGATTCAGCCCATGGGAATTCTTTCGGTGCAGGATCGTTTTGGCGGGTTGCTAAGAAACTATACACCAGATCGAAGAGAAGTGTTGGGCCGGGGAACTTCCTATGTCATGTTGTCTCTACTCGAAACTGTGGCTAACAATGGAACTGGAAGAGGTGCTAGGTACCGGTTTGGTTTTTGGGAACCTGCTGGTGGAAAAACAGGCACGACAACCGGGTTTACAGATGCCTGGTATGTGGGCTTTACCACCCGTCTTTCGACAGCCGTCTGGGTTGGTTTAGATTCTCCTTCAATTAGTCTGGGACCTGGAATGGCCGGATCGGCTCTGGGTGTACCCATTTGGGCTCAGTATATGAAGGCGGTCTATGATAGCCTGGATTGGGATCGTCAGGAATTTGAGATCCCTGACGAATCAGTTGTATTTATCAATGTTTGTTCTGAAACCCACAAGCTGGCGACCCAGTACTGTACACCAGAAAGAGAAGTATTTCTACCTGGAACAGCTCCCACCGACTATTGCGATATACACGGTAATCGCAAAAAACCCGAAGTAATCGACTTTTAATTAAAACGAGAAGTGCTTGATCTGCTCTCCGTGTTCTGCAATGTGGGACATGGCTTCAATGCCAATATCCAGATGCAAATCCACGTATTTCTTGGTCACACTCTGATCCAATGCTTCTGTCTTCACACCTTCAGGATCCATGGGGAGGTCGCTCACGAGTAGTAGCGCTCCACGGGGGATATTGTTGGCTAGTCCGGTGATGAAAATAGTCGCAGTTTCCATATCAATCCCGATGGCCCGTATCTCACGTAAATACTCTTTGAATTTGGCATCATGTTCCCAAACTCGTCGATTGGTGGTGTAGACGACACCCGTTCGGTAATCAAGATCCTTCTCAACCAGAATTTGGGAGATGTATTTGTGGATTTTGAAACTGGGCATAGCTGGTACTTCCGGACGAAGGTAATCATTACTGGTTCCTTCCCCGCGAATAGCAGCAATAGGTAAGATAAAATGGCCCAGATCTGTTGACTGCTTAAGTCCACCACATTTCCCCAGGAAGAGTACACCATAAGGGTTGATGGCAGAGAGTAAATCCATTACGGTAGCAGCATTGGCGCTGCCCATTCCAAAGTTAATTATGCTAAGGCCCTCAGAATTGGTGGCCACTGTCATTGATCGATCTTCACCATAAATGGGGACCTCAAAGCGTTCAGCAAATTTCTCCACGTAATTCTTGAAGTTGGTTAAAAGAATACGGTTTCCAAAGGCTTCAGGTTCGACCCCTGTATAGCGGTAGATCCAATTTTTTACAATTTCTTGTTTTGTTTCCATGCCGTTAATCTAAACCAACCATAGTGATCTCCAAAACGATTTGAATGGATGCAGGGATAGAACATGTCCAACTCTGGGATAAGAAAAAGGCTTGTCATCAATGCGCTTAGCATGGAAATTCAAGGACATGTCAAAAATACGATTACAACTGCTATTCTTATTGCCCATACTCTTTTTGGTGGCTTGTACCTCTCACGCTGTCATATCACCAGAACCGCTGGCACCCGATGAAACCTATCAGGGTGTTGTTTTGTCTGTGGAGAACATGACTCCGCAGTTCGTATATCGGAAAGGTCTGGGGGACAGGCTGGATGGAGGTATCAGGCTTGGGATGTTTGCCTTCCAGGGCAGTGGGGTGGATATGACCGTGTTGTTGCGGGATGAAGGAAAGCGCCTGCACACAGTAAATTTCGCTGCGACCTATGCAGAACAAAGTTCCTTTGAGACAACCTACTATAATGTATCCCGAAAAGAGCGATCAAAGAAGGTTCGACGCGATGGTAAGGTGTTCAAACAAACAGAACAGGACATCTTTAATTATGGATATCTGGGATTGAGGTATGCCTATATACCCAGTGGCTTATGGGGTGAAAAGCTCCATTTATTTGGGTTACTCTATGGACTCAACTTCAAGAAAACCTGGGGTGTTGAGATGGGTTATTTCCACAATTTTTCTGGGCAGGCTTACGAATCAGAATATGGATTTAACCCAAAATATGCTCCTTTAACGGGGCTTTCCATGCGCATTTGGTTTGGTCATTTAACCAGAAAATAGAACCCTTTTTCAAGCTGGTTTAAATATCCCATTTTCATGTCGTATGAGCTGCCTCTGGCAATACGCTTGAATTGATTCTGCCACAAATCTATATTCATTACCTATACACAGGAGATACTATACCTTTTTTACTAGGGGTAAGAATAAGACATAATGAAAATATTTGGCTGCCTTGTCAGCCGATGTGCTTTACTATTAATTGAATATGAAGGAGTTCACCATGAAACGATTTTTCTCTATTGGCCTACTGCTTGTGATTGCAATGCTCATGACCACAGGTGGTCTTGCCGACCAGAAAATCGATCGAGATGATAATTGCGAAGTCTGTTTAAAAACTTCTGCTGACGGTAGCTTAACCGTTAATTGGAGTGCTGAAACAGTGGATGCTATTTCGCAACGAGATGAGAGCCTTGCCTATCATGATGGATCCTTCGAAGGACAGCTGGGTACAGAAGTATTTACGGGTGCTTTAGGTGTACGATTCAGTGTGGATGCTCCCATACTTCTAACAGGCTTTACTTTGTATACCCAAGAAGATGCAAGTATGACCGGCGGGGTTGTCAGTATTTACCTCGATCCTGCAGCGACTTTAAGTGGTCCTCCTTCACAGCCACTTGGACCTGGTGATGGAACAGCGGTCTGGGAATCAGAACCAACAAATTTTTCCAGTTCTGATGGCAGCCTTCAACAATTTGACATGACTTTTCCCGAGATTTCCATTACTAGTGGCGACTATTATATCGTTGTGTGGGAAAACGGAAGTGGGTTTGGTGGCATCTCAAATGATCTCCAACTTAATCATACCGATCGAAATTATGTTTCCCTAGGTTCCTGGGCTACGCTCAGTGATGCAACAGGTGGCGACCCACTGCTTACAGGTAATCTTGGCATCACTGCCAGTTTCCTGTATCAGGATATTGCTGGCTCCTATATGACTATTTCTCCTATGAATATTGATTTTGGCACGCTTCAAATTGATGATGGTGCTGTAAGTCAAAATGTAACGATTGCAAATCTGGGTAATGAAGATTTTAGTATAAGTTCAATTGGTGTAACAGGAGCTGACTTCAGTACATCACTGGCAGCACCCATTACCGTTACAGCTGGAACTTCCGCAATAATGGATGTTACTCTCACCCCAACAGCTCCTGGAGCTACAGAGGGCACTTTTACTGTCGTATCAGATGCTGATAATATGACTGAAGCTGTTGTCACAGCATCTGCCATGGTTTATGATGGCTTTCCAGACTATATGGTTTGGAATCCTTCGCTTTCAATAAGTGGGCAGGCTTTTCTGGAGGGTCTTCAAGACTTAGGATATACTGCAGTTGCAACGACAGATCTTTTTATGTTTGGCAACCCGGTGGACGCAGGGTATTCAGCAGTTTTTGTCACCTTGGGTATGTTCTCGGATAATTTTGAATTAATTGAAGGCTCCCCCGAAGTTACTGCACTCATAGATTATGTCATTGCTGGCAATCCAATCTATATGGAGGGTGGTGACACCTGGGCGTATGACGATCCAACTTCATTACATGGCTTTTTTGGAATTGATGGTTTTGCAGATGGAAGTGACGACTTATTTATTGTTGATGGTGAGACTCAATTAGATGGCATGGATTACACCTATAACGGCGACAGAAGTTTTGTTGACCATATCAGTCCTCTGTCAATCGATGCTACTATCCTGCATTCCAACCCAGCCGATGGAATTGCCTGTGGTATTGGAAATATGAGCCCCGGGATCAATACAATTGGAAATGCTTTTGAGTTTGGCGGTCTTTCGGACAGTGTGAGTACGGTAAGCGCCCTGCTCTCGGCCTATCTAGATTTCTTAAATACCCCCTTTACCGATAATTGGGCCCCCACAATTTCTAACGTAACAGAATTGCCCTATACACAGGATACTGTAGGTCCTTACACTATTGAAGCTGATATCGCTGATAACGTTGGTGTAGACATCGCCATACTATTCTATAATATTGATGGTGGATCATTCTCAACTGCCTCCATGGCAGACATGGGCGATGGTGTTTATGCTGCAGATATTCCTGGCCAAGCTGTGGGAAGTACAATCGGTTATTATATCCTGGCCATGGATGAAGAAGGGAATGAGGGATATTCTCCTGCTGATGCCCCTGGTGACCTCTACTATTTTAATGTTTTGCTCAACCTGCCACCTCTTAATCTGCGAACCGCAAGTGGACTTGATGGTAAAATTGAATTATCCTGGATTACCCCTGGAGCAAATCCTGGTGAAGCTATGTTTGAAGGCTTTGAAGATGGGATTCCCGTTGATTGGACAGTCGATGGCATCGCTGGTGATCAGGTAGCCGATGGCTGGAGAGCCTATAGTCTGACCACCGCACCGGAAGGTGGACAGGTAGCCAGAGTTGGAGATGGAGCTGTAAGTGAGTATATTGATGAGTGGTTAATCACAAATCCAGTGATGATTGGCAGCTTGAATAGCACCCTGTCTTTTTATCATTACGGCTCGTTAACCTCCTATGATAATGCACCAAATTTTCTAAAGATATCATCTGATGATGGCTCGACATGGGATGAGCTGTTGGTTTGGGACTTGGATGCTGCGGGAGAGTCAACACTTCCTGACGCATGGACCTTGGTCTCTGTAGATCTTTCAGCTTATCAGGGCGCTGAAGTCCAATTGGCGTGGCAGTACACATCGACTTGGGGAGAGTTCTGGCATTTAGATGCTGTTGAGCTTTCCACCCCAGCCCGGGTTGCCATGATGGATGTCGTCCTTGATATTGAAGTAGAACAGATCAATTCAAAAAATAATTATACCGAAACAGTCAATCCAGTAATCGACGCTCACAGCGTCTCTGGTTTTACTCATATTCCTTCTCGTGAACGTGAATTGACGGCTTATGAAATTGTACGTGATGGTAGTAGTCTTGCTACCATGGGCACTGATGTGCTTGACTACACCGATCTCGCTGTATTCAATGGTACTGAATACTGTTACGTCGTGATTGCTCAGTATCCTGATGGAGATGCCCAGACCAGCCCCGTATGTGCCAGTCCCGTTAACCATAACCCTGAGCCTGTTGTTGGCTTACAGGGTGTGGTAGATGATATGACCGTTACGCTTGATTGGGAGGACAATACTGACTACGATTTTGATCACTATAATATCTATCGGGATGGCAACCTTATCGGTGGAGCTTCCGTGTCAAATGCTACAGATGTTCTCACTATCGGTGGTATCTATGAATATGCTATCACAGCAGTTGATGCTGAGGATGCTGAATCTGAGATGTCAGACGATGTAACCATGCTTGTTGGCAATTTGCCACCCATGCGTCTTACGGCTGAATCCGGTTTAGATGGAACTGTTCGTCTGGAATGGGATGAACCAGGACAACTGGGTCCCGGTCTGTTGGATTGTGCTGATGAACTGATTGAAGCTCTTCCTTTTTCTGCTGTTGGAAGCAACGCTGGGATGGGTGATGACTTCGATGTTAACTCTTTGGATGGTGAGGATTACGCATATCAATTATGGATGCCTGAAGATGGTGTCATAGATATCACCCTCTGTAGCGATGTGACTGACTATGATACGAAGCTGGAAATATTTAACTCAGATTGTTTCACGACAACGACTTTTTATGATGATGATGGCCCCTTTGGGTCATGTCCAGAGTCACCAGCACCTTATGCGCCATCTGAACTCATTGGCATCTCTCTAGCTGAGGGTATTTACTTTATCGTCGTTGATGGTTTTGATGTTGCAGTCGGTAATTATGAGATCACGGTTTCTGCATCAGCCGCCAGAAATACTTTTGTCGCTGAAGACCCCAGTATTGAGCTGGCAAAAATTGCAGCCACCGGAATAGAGGTACAAACTTGGGAGATGTCTTCTGCTCCTGCAAGAACCATTAACCTTCGCGAACAACTTGGTTTTCAGGTTTATCGTGATGGAACCGCAACAGGTTCGCAGTTGGCAGTTGATGCCCGCAGTTTTATAGATCAATACATCCCCAACGGTGTGGAATATTGTTACATCGTTGAAGCTGTGTATGATGATGGTAATTCTGCTTCTAATGAAGCTTGTGCCACACCTTTAAACTGGAATCCACTGGCTCCTCAGAATCTTACTTTTACAATCAATGACCATGATATTGCCCTCCTCTGGGATGCCAATTCTGATTATGATCTGGCTTCTTACAATGTGTATCGCGATGAGGTACTGGTTATCAATACGACAGATACTACCTTTTCAGAGAATCTGCCGATCAGTAATATCTATCATTACTACATCACAGCAGTTGATGCTGAGGACGGTGAGTCCACACCAAGTAATGTAGCTATTTTACCTGTTGGGAATTTGCCACCTGCTTCTGCTGTTGCGGAATCTGGGTTGGACGGTGGTGTGCAGCTAAGTTGGTTGCCACCGGGTACAATGGGTGGTGATGGTCTCTATCAAGACTTTGAGAGTGGAATCTTCCCACCTGCGGATTGGAGTCAATTACAAGGTAATCCAGTCAATACCTGGCAGCTTTATGATGATAACGCCTATGAAGGACTCTTGTCCGCAGGTGTCTGGTGGGAGGAATTTGAACATCAGGATGAATGGCTATATACACCTGAGATCACCATTGGTGCCAATGATATGTTGACATTCTGGTCCTATGCCCAACAGGGTTCAGAGCATGGCGATCACTACTATGTAAAGGTTTCCACAGATGGTGGAGTGTCATGGGATATCGTTCTGGACATGTCCACCCTGCCTGTTTTTGATAATATCGACAATAGTAATTACAATGACTGGCAAGTGCCCTACTCAGTTGATTTGAGTGAATATCTTGGTGAATCAGTTCAGATTGCTTTCCATGGTATTGATGTAGATGATGAGGCCGATCCAAATTATCCTGGTCTTTGGTGGGTCTGGTTACTTGACGGGATCACCGTCGGCCCTGAAGGTGGGGCTCCTACTTTCGCAGCCAATACAGGTCTTTGGGGAACCCATCCAGAGCATGTTTCTCGTGAATTGAGCACGCAATCATTTCAATTCCGTGATATCACGGAATTTGAACCGGTCCTTATTCATAGTCCGGTTCGTGAGATGCGTTCACAGATTGGTGAATATCGAATCTATCGATCTTTGACCAGCCCAGTTCTGATTGATGAAGCATCCCTACTGGTCACTCTCGACACCTTAGCGCTTGAGTATTGGGATTTTGAACCACTTACAAATGCTACCGATTATTTTTATGTAATTGCAGCTAATTATCCTGAGGATACTGAGCTTTCCCTGTCGCCAGAATTGATAGGAACACCCATGAATCATGCCCCAAGCGCTCCGCTTGGTCTGGTTGGTGTTGGTGACGAGAATTCAAATGTAGTTTTGGATTGGGATGATAATACTGAATATGACCTGGTTAGTTATAACGTATATCGTGATGATGTCTTTGTGACAAATCTGGCAGTATCAAACTTTACAGAAGTCGCTACTGCCCCTGGTGTTTATGAATATATGGTGACCGCAGTAGATGCAGAGGATGCTGAATCTGAGCTATCTGAAGCAGTTAATGTTCCTACTGGTCCATTGCCTCCTGAAAGGTTAACCGCTGAGTCTGGTCTTGATGGTCAGGTTCTGCTTGAATGGGCTGCACCTGGCGATATGATGCCAGCTCTTTTGCCTTGTGGTGACGTTATGATCGAGTCACTGCCCTTCAGCGCAACTGGAACCAATAGTGGCTTCGGGAATAATTTTGATGTCTCTGGAGGAGGAGGTGAAGATATTGCCTATCAGCTTTGGATGCCTAGCGATGGAATCATTGATGTTACCCTATGTTCTGATCAGACAAGCTTTGACACCAAGTTAGAGATATTCAATGCTGACTGTAATACTTCCACTGGGTTCTACAACGACGATGATCCTGCCTGCAGTTTTTCTACTCTTTCATCTACGATTGAAGGCGCGTTTTTACCTGAAGGCGTTTACCTGATTGTGGTCGATGGCTACTCCGGTGCTGTTGGTAATTTTGGGATTGAAGTAACTGAGTCTGATATGGCCCGTGATATTTTCACCTACGATGAAGACTATGAGCTTGAAAAATTGATTGCCAGTGGTGTAAACCCTGATGATATCAATTTGTCGGGTGCCGAAATACGGGTACCTCAGTCAGTGAATGATGATAGCGCAGAGCGTAGTTTTGATGGATTTCAAGTCTACCGCGACGGTATCGCCGTTTCTGAGGTTTTACCCATTGATACATACAGCTATGTAGATGGTTGGAATGTTGATGAAGACTTGAGTAACGGTACAGAATACTGCTACACCGTTGCCTCAGTTTATACTGCTGCAGTTACTCAGTCAAATGAAGCTTGTGCGACACCGCTCAATCATCAACCCTCTGTTCCTCAAAACGTAACTGCTGAGGTGAATGATTTAACCAATGAAGTAACCCTCGACTGGGATGATGCCACGGATTATGATCTGACAGGTTACAATGTCTACGTCAATGATGAATTCCAGGTGTACTCAGAAGCATCCCTCTTTGCTGAAATCCTGGATGATGGAACTTATTATTTCCAGATTAAATCAGTGGATGCTGGAGGATTAGAGTCTAGTCCATCCAATCGTTTACTGGTAATTGTAGGTGAAGCACCACCAGAGAATCTAGTGGCCAACGGCAACTTTGATGATCATATCGCTCTAAGTTGGGCACCTCCTGGTGGCGGTGGTACTGCAAGTGAATTTCGGTATGATGATGATGTAATGGTCGGTCAGCTTGGATTTACGGATGCACCCGCCAATGGTATTATGGGCGCTGCTCACCCAGTGAATGCTTCCCTAAGTTCAGTAAGTTGGTTTATTACCTCTGAAGGTGGTCCTCATTCTGAAGTGAAAGTGCTCATCTTCGGTCTTGATGCAGCTGGTGTGCCAGATGTAGATCAAGTGCTTCACATATCTGGAATGATTCCCAATACGGATGATACCTGGAACGATTACCAACTTCCTGAATCGGTTACTTCTGCTTCAGGGTTCTTTATCGGCTTGAACACTCCTGGCCAATTTACAGCCCTTGGTACTGATGATGGAATCGGTGCCCCATGGGACTTTATGATGGGTACGCAGTGGGCAATCGCAGATTATACAGCTGGCAATATTGGCTGGTTGGATATTGGTACTGTTGAAGGTTTTGTGGTCAACTTTATGATTCGCGGATACGGTCAATCCTTTGAACCACTTGCCGTGAATTATGATCCAATGGACTATCGACGGGATAAGCTGGAATATCTAGCCCTTGAACATGGTTCTTTTGCTGCCGTAGATGTTACTAGACCAGAGCAGCTTAATGTAAATCGAGAGATTACAGAGTATAATGTCTATCGTGATGGGACCATCATTGCGACGACGAGTGAAAATACTTATAACGATATTGTTCAAGAAGATATCAGTTACTTCTATGAGATAACTGCCACTTATGCCAATAACGAGACATCAGCTCCTACCAACATGGTTGAAGCGCGTGCCAATATGGCTCCAGGTCCAATGACCTCATTCCAAATGAATATGCCGAGTATCTGGCAGGCAGATTTTGGATGGGTTGATCCTGTTGTCAATATGGATAATTCTCCCTGTGGTGATTTTGAAGGTATCCTGGTCAAAAAAGATGGCATTGAGTATGACTTCATCGATCCAATTGAATGGGAATTCAATGATTTCGCCTCTACACCAGGTGATGTCGTTTATGAGTTTATTCCTTTTGATGAGGTGCCAAATTATGGTGCTGCCATCATGGTCACTGTTCCTTATGGCCCACAACCTTTGGGCTGGGATTTTAATTCTGGTGAACTACCTCCTGAGTGGACTCAAAGTAATCCTATTGTCCCATGGACAGTCGGAACAGCGACTGAGATCTCAAGTGATTTCTGGACAATTCCAGAGACAGGCAGTCCCATTGCTGCAATCAATGATGATTTCGCTGGTGATGGTATGGATGGAAATAACACTCTGATCACCAATTCGTTTGATTTTGCAAGTTCTGGTGATGTGACTCTGACCTTCGATAATTTCTTTGATGGGTCATATGGGTCATTGGCTAGTGTTGAATATCGTATCGGTGCAACTGGAAACTGGCAAGTGCTTGAGAATGTGCAGCCCAGTGACGTTTGGACTGTAGTCTCCATCGATCTAGGCCTCCTAAATGGTATTGATAATGTATATTTGGGTTTTCATCATGACGATGCAACGGCCTGGGCCAGTGGTTGGGCCATTGATAATGTTGTCTTGCATGGTTTTAATACAATCATGATGGGTGATCTTAATGGTGACGGTGTGCTGAATATACAGGACATTACCCGTCTGATTGAGATCGTGACTCAGACCGGCCTTGAGGTAACTCCAGATGAAATAGGACTTCTAGACCTTAATGGTGACGGAGCCTATAATGTGTTGGATGTCGTTATTCTGATCGAAGCTGTACTCAACTCACCTGGCTTGGCAAAAGAAGCGCCCATTGTTGAGAACATTTCTGCATCAGTTGCACCGCAAACCTTGAACGCCAATATGGAATGGCAGAATATTCCAGTTACAGTTGATTATGATGGCAGTATTGCTGGTTTTCAGGCAGACCTGCTATTTGATCCTTCAGTGGTTGAGCTAGGGTTGCCAACCCTTGGATTAGGGAATGAGAATGTTGCCGTTTTTACATCGCTGAATGGAAATATGCTTCGCGTCCTGGCAATTGATCTTAGCGGTGGCCAAATTGATCTTTCTTCTGGTTTACTGATGGATGTACCAGTCCAGGTTATTGATGAAAATGCCAGTGGGGCAACTGATTTTTCAGTAGAAGGTCTAGTACTCTCTGGTCCTGGCGGTATTGAAATTGAATGTGAGTGTTTGGTAAGCATTATTGATATTGGCTTACCGGCACCGACAGAGTTCAGCTTAAAACAGAACTATCCAAACCCCTTTAACCCGACGACCAATATTCGCTATGATATTGCAGGCGCTGGAGATGTTCAGCTTGTGATCTACAATATGTTAGGTCAGCATGTCAGAACTCTGGTTTCGGGACCTCAGAATGTGGGGTACTATGAAGTGGTCTGGAATGGCTTGAATGATGCGGGTCAACCCGTTGCTACAGGTGTGTATATATACCATATACGTGCGGGCAACTATTCAAAGACCCACAAAATGGCTTTTATAAAATAAATGTATATCATCCTCTACGAAATTCTCATGGTGAGGTTTTCGTAGAGGCTTAGTTTTGACTAAGGCGGAGATTTTTTCGATCACTTTAATATTGTGTGATTGAGAAAATCTCCGCCTTAATCGTTATTGTCGAAAATGGTATTATACCAAATTTCAGATTGATTTAGATTTAATTGTCTTAATAAATGCCCGTGACATGCAATCGTTAAAATTAAAATATTATAATTGTGATACTTTTGGTACTTGTCGTG
>Ga0307989_1000185_pt1 | contig 45379 bp, 32 predicted proteins | sample EllFjometagen185_FD_203164 | JGI IMG/M metagenome (GOLD analysis project Ga0307989, IMG submission 203164) | Marine microbial communities from Ellis Fjord, Antarctic Ocean - #185 | ecosystem: Environmental > Aquatic > Marine > Unclassified | place: Southern Ocean | collected 2014-10-08 | reverse complement strand
AACGTGTCTCTCCGACCTTCATTATCCACGCTCTATCCAAGGCTACACCCACTTTTTTGGCATAATCCCGGTATCGTTCCGGTGGTTCCCAATGGGGTTCATCGGTCAATTCGATCGTTCCCCAATGCGACGGCACAATAATATCCGCTTTAACATCGACCGCAACCTGAACCGCTTCTTCAGGATTGGTATGCACTTTTCGCATGAACGAGTTGGGTTCATATGCCCCGATGGGTACAATGGCCATATCAAAGAATTTAAACCGGTTTCCAATCTCTTTAAATATGCTTTCTGAATACGCGGTATCTCCGGCAAAATAAACCCTTTCGGATGCAGATGTGATTGCCCAGGAACACCAGAGAGTTTCATTACGATCACCCAGCCCCCGATTCGAAAAATGAACCGCCGGCAAAGCCGTCAACTGAATCTGATCAAAACTGGCGGATTGATACCAGTCCAACTCCTCAACATTTCTGAAGCCCCGATTAATAAAAAAAGGTTTTAAACCCAAAGGAACAAATACTTTTATGGAATTCTTGCCGGAAAGTGCATCAATGGTTTTGACATCCAGATGATCATAATGATTATGTGATACGATAATGCCATCAAGCGGTGGTAGGTTTTTAACTGAAATTCCCGGAGGTACATATCTTGTCGGACCAATTGGCAGGGGACTGGCAACATCAGTTAAAAATGGATCTGTGAGAAAAGTCTTTCCCTGAATTCTCAACAAAAAAGTTGTGTGACCCAGCCAGGTCACGGAAAACTGGTTTTTATGAAGATGAAAATCATTGATAGCTTCTTTTTCACCCATAACATGCCAATCTGGAACCTGGGGCGTATCAAACATACTGCGTAGTCTCCTGAACATAAAAGATATTCCCGGAGACCCTGTTCGTTGATTAACGGGGTAATTCCGAAACCCCTGATCAGTATGATGAAGCGGTTTCCCTGCAACCGTTTGTGCTTGAGAAGAACATCCCACAACGGGTTGCAATGCCAATAGCGAAGTTGCCTTAACAAAATCCCGACGTGACCAGATACGTTTTAAACCTTTCATTATTCAATCTCTTACTTTTATCCTTTATGAACAGATATCAATCCAAAAACATCACACTCTCTTCAAGCGGAACACGATCCATTCGAACATTATTAGCCAGAGCAGACGGATCCTCATACCCAAAGGCAATACCAAACAAAACGCCCAGGTTTTCTCCAAAACCAAAAACCTCTCTGGGGACTTGCGGGTGATCCCTCATCGAACCCATGGAGCAGGTTGCGACTCCCATCGCTTTAAATGCCAACATCAATGTCTGCGCATACAATCCGATATCAACCGCAATCGTTTCAGGAAACACCTTTTCCATACATAAAAAAGCCATATGAGGTGCATCAAAAAATTCAAAATTCCTTAACATAGCCATCATCCGACCCTCCTGATCATCCCTGGCAATTCCCATCTCCTTATAGAGTGTCACTGCACAACCCACCTGACGTTTTCGATAGATATCATCAAACTTTCCCGGATAAATAAAATCAGGTTCTCCAATATTGCCAGCATTTACTAATTCAACCAATTTGCTCTTAACCAAGTCCTTGGTTTCTCCAGACGCAACAAATATTTTCCAGGGCTGAGTGTTACTGTTAGAAGGAGAGAGTTGTGCCCACTCAAACGCTTTTTTCATGATATCCTTCGGAACAGGCTTATCTAAAAATCCCCGCACGGACCTCCTGGTCCTGATCGCTTCTTCTAATGTCATATTGAATTCAGATTTGTCAGTCATTCTCTACCAATAAATTAGGGTTAGTTTTTTCTTAACGGGAATTGCATTTCTGCAATTAATTTTTCTCGTTTTCGATACCACCGAATTAATTATCCCTTCAAATTGAAACACCATTTTTTTTAAGATAATAAATAAATTATATTTCAATAATAAAAAAAAGGCGACTCAAACTTTTCTACACTGAGCTTATTTACTGCTTAAGTTATTTTCAATAAAGTCTACCAAGCACTGAATTCAGATAAAGGCAGGCAATGAAACCCGTAACTGATAAATAATTTTAATTACACAGGAATCAAAGGGTCGACAATTGTATTGGGTATATATACGCTTAAATCTATGAAAGACAAAAATTATAGATCTCTTTTTTGTGTTTAAATATAAAAACCTCCATAGAGAAAAACAATGTCAAAATCAGCTAAAAATCCCGGAAAAAAAGTCGATGTTTGCCCACACCAATTTGCTTTCATGCTGGATAACTGGTTTCGAAAATTACTCCATCGTCCGGAAAAGATTGTGGGTGATTACATAAAAGCAGGAGATACAGTCATCGATTTAGGATGTGGACCCGGCTTTTTTTCCATTGATATGGCAAAAATGGTTGGCAAAGAGGGCAGGGTAATAGCGGTCGACTTGCAGAAGCAGATGATTGAAAAGGTAAAAAAGAAGGCAAAAAAACATAGTGTGATCGATCGGATGGATTTCCATCAATGTGAACAGGACAAAATCGGATTAAATCAAACGGCTGATTTTGCCTTAGCCTATTATATGGTTCATGAAGTTCCTGATTCCAAATCTTTACTGAAAGAGATTAAAGGGATGTTAAAAACAGAAGGGAAACTTTTGATTGTTGAACCCAAAATGCATGTCAGTGACGAATTGTTTAAAACGATGTTAAAAGATGCAGAGGATGTCGGATTTAAAGTGGTGGATTTTCCCAAAGGCAAGGGCGGCAGAAGCATACTTCTGACAAAATCCTAATTGAGTTGAACCATGAAATTTTATCCATTAGAAAAATTAGAAAATCTGGTAAAAGACTATCAAAGAACATTTCAAATCAAAGAACAATCACTGCTTTTAATCAGAAAAAACAATCAAAATTATTTAATCGAAAACCAATGCGGCCATTTTGGTGCGGCTTTGGATACCGGACAAATAGATGGAGAAACAATTATCTGCTCTCAGCACGGATTATCCTTCAGCTTGAAAACCGGAGAGATTGTTAATCGACCCTATGAGAATGCCGATCCAATCAAGGTCTTCAAAATTGCCATTCAAGACGGTTATGTGGGTGTCATCCTGTAAAACCTTTTAAGTTGCAAATGCTGATATTATATTGGATATATGGCAAAACTTGTAATTTTATATTTTTAGTAAATTGGGAGAGACGATACTTGTATCGTGTCCCCCAATTTACGACAACGCTGGGTAGATAATTTTTTCAGTTTACTACAATATTTCAATCCAAATATGCAGATAAATTCGATTGACTTTTCCCGTGATTCGTTCAAAAATCAAAGCTTCCTCATATACGATCGAACCATTATTACCCTACAAAAAGAAAAAGATGCATGCCTATCTTGAAATAATAAAACGTGTTCTTGATGCTGGAGATACCAAGCATAACCGGACGGGAACTGATGCGGTTTCTATACCTGGTGCTATGTTTGAGCATGACATGTCCAAAGGATTTCCTCTATTGACCACCAAAAACGTTGTTTTTCGCCTGGTCGCGTCAGAACTGGAGTTTTTTATCAAAGGAATAACAGATAAAAACTGGCTTCGTGAACGAAACAACCACATCTGGGATAATTGGTGCAATCCTGAAAAGGTACCCTACGGGCATGATGAAGAAACACAAAACCGCATGAAAAGTGAGCAAGAACTGGGACCCATCTATGGCTGGCAGTGGCGGAATTTTGGTGGAACCTATACATCAAGTGACGAAAAAGCAAGCGGCCAGGGTATTGATCAATTAAAAAACGTGATAGAAAAATTGAAATCTGATCCCGATGACCGCCGGATGATTGTTTCAGCCTGGAACCCGGTTGATTTTCATCGAATGGCTCTACCGCCCTGCCACTACTCATTTCAGGTAACTGTCAGTTCTGGAAAATTGAACCTGCTTTGGAATCAACGATCTGTCGATGTTGCGCTGGGATTACCATTTAATATTGCCAGTTATGGACTACTGCTTCACCTGATTGCCAAAGAAGTCGGACTCAGGGAAGGAAAGCTGGTTGGATTTCTGGCTGATACTCATATTTATGTGAATCATTTAAAGGGTATTGAAGAGCAGCTAAAAAGAGAGCCCAAACCCTTGCCATCACTACAAACAAAAAACTTTAAGTCTATCTTTGATTGGAACTATGAAGATTCAATCATCGAAAACTATGATCATCACCCCGGAATAAAATTTGAAATCGCTGTTTAAGGAAAATAAAATGACAAAAATCGCCGTCATTGTTGCTGTCGCTCAAAATGGAGTCATTGGAAGAAAAAATGATATTCCCTGGCGACTGAGTGAAGATTTTGCTCACTTTAAAAAATTAACCATGGGCTGCCCCTGTATCATGGGAGATATCACTTTTGAGTCGCTCCCGGAAAAATCAAGACCGTTGCCCGGACGCGAAAATATCGTTCTGACCTTTGATAAAGAGTACCATCCGGAGGGAACCACCCTATTTTACTCTTTTGAAGAAGCCATTGATTATGTAAAAAAGAAAGATCTGGACACCGCCTATATCATTGGTGGATCGAGCCTGTATAAATTGGGAATGGAAGTCGCCGATGTCTTTGAACTGACACGTATTCATCAGGATATTGAAGGTGATGTGTACTATCCCGAAATCAATTGGGATGATTGGGAACTGGTGAAGCAGGTGGATCAGGAAGGCATCAACAAAATCAGTGGAGAACCCCTCTCTTTTTCATTTCTAACCTACCATCGAAAAAGATAGAGCACGGGTACCATGAATCCGACTGCCACGGACGATAGAATTAATTGCCCATGGCAGATGTAAATCGTTTACCCTTTATCTGCAGAAAAAAGCGAAGATAAAACCCGGTCTTTTTTAGATTTTAGTACCATCAATCCCAAATCCAGATAGCTGGCTTTGTTACGAATTCTCAAGGTATCAATGGATGCTTTGACAATATCCTTTGGCACAACCGGTTGTTCTGAATCTGGCTTTCGGACCAGAGTCAGACATTGATTTGGACAGCGACTGACACACAATCCACAGCCAATACAGCGGTCTTTGTTGAGGACGACGGCTTTCCCTTCAACAGTGAATGCATCCATCTGGCACCGTTTAATACAAAGACCGCAACCATCACATTCATCAGAATTCATCTCTACGATAAACGGCGAAGAGGTCAGTTCAACCGGTTTAGGAAAGGATTTAATGGTCCGGAGAACGGCACAACAACACCCACAACAACAACAAATCCACTTAATATCTTTACCGTTATTGGGTTGGAGTACCAAACCTTTTTTTTCTGCCAGAACCAGGATATCCAGCACTTCTTCCAGAGTTGCTGTTCGACCAGAACCGCTACTGACATAATAGTCCTCTGGAGTTCCAAAAGTAATGCAGGTTTCAACAGGTTTAGTACATGCCTCCCCGGCAATCCCTTTTTCCTTCCTGCAAATACAGGGTGAAACCACAAAGTTCTCTTTGGTTTGAAGGAGTTTTCTGGCGTTTTCATAAGGTAATACATTCAGTCCGGTTTCAATACTTTGCTCAACAGGAACAGTCCTGAGCTGAGGAATTTGTTTCCATTCCTCTTTATCCATCAGCACGGGAATATATTGACCCACCAGATTTACCAGTTCTTCATCCAGGCGACCGACCTGCATTTCCCACATCCCTACCGCAAATTGAGCAGCCATATAAACCAGAGATCCGTCTTTTTCAATGGTCTGGAAAATCAGCCCCTTTTCTGCCATCTGTTTCAGCATTTCACTGACCTGATTCAAAGGAAGACCTGAACGGTATGCAACAACTTTCGCTTTTTCATCCAAAAGTGTCAGATGACAAGCCAAAGAAGCCTCTTCAACCGTAAACAACTTCTCCAGTATTTTGTTTTCAACTCCAGATGGTGTTTGGGGATAACCGCCAGGCAGATGATCAAGATGAACGGCCAGCTGATGATAGACGAATTGAGTATCTTTCATTTTTATCTAATATCGATTAGAGGGGTGGACTTTTATCTAAACTTTTTTATCCTGCTTCTTTTATAAACCAATATATTCTCCTAAAACATTAAATTAGTGATATGACTCATACCATTAGTTTCTAGACTTATTGCACATCAATAATGTCCGGTTAGGTTAATGCAAGAGCTGGAATGGGATCCCTGAATCGTGCTTATAAGAACTAAAATAGAGCTTCTTAGTGAAGCGCAGCGAAAATAAGCCCTGTTTGAGTGAGGTACGAACGAGTTTGGCGTTTTTTCGCGAAGCGAACATAGAAACTCTTTTAATTCTTATGCTAAGAATCAGGGATTCCATTTCAGTGAATGTTCTGCAAAAACCTAACCGGACATTACTGATTACGCATAAGTAAAGGCAGAATCAATTGGAGATTTTTCTTAATGATTGATCATCAGGATTTTACCAAATTTAACAAAAAGCCAAGGTATGTCATTTTTTCCGAACATTTGTTCTAAAAAAATTGCACACTTTGCTTGACGACAAAACAATGATTACCTATCATTTCACTCATTCGTCACATTCGAGATCAATAAACAACCCATATAAGGAGAAACGCATGAAAAAGTTCTGGACTTCAACAATGCTGTTAATTGTTTTGTTGTGCCTTTCCATTTCTGCCGCCGCAAAGGATACGGTAGTCGTTTATACTGCTTTGGAAAATGATGAAATTGTCAAATATCTGGCATTAGCAGAAAAGGAACTTCCAAGTCTTGATATCAGGGCGATTCGGTTATCAACTGGAGAGCTGGGAGCAAGAATAATTGCTGAAAAAAACAATCCTCAAGTTGATGTAGTCTGGGGATGGGCAGTAACAAATATGGGCGTATTTGTTGATAAAGGAATGTTGGAACCTTATAAGCCAAAAAACTGGAATATTATACCTGATAATTTTAAAGACCCCAGAGGTTATTGGACGGCAATCGATCTTTATGCTGCAGCTTTTGTGGGAAATACAAGAGTGCTGAAAGCAAAAAAACTCACCATGCCTGGCAGCTGGAAGGATCTGTTAGATCCTTCATATCGAAATCGCTTAATCATGCCCAACCCTGCCAGTTCCGGAACGGGTTTCTTGCAGATTGCGAGCTTACTGGTCATTATGGACCCGGATTATAAAAACAAACCGGTGGAAGAGAATCTGGCCTGGGACTATCTTAAGAAACTTGACAGAAATATGGGACAATACATTAAAAGTGGTTCAAAACCGGCGAAATTGACAGCTGCTGGAGAATACGCAGTTGGGTGTTCTTTTGCTTATGTATATACATCTTTAAAAAAGAAAGGGTTCCCTGTTCAAATGACTCTGCCAGCAGAAGGAGTTGGTTTTGAACTTGAAGCCAATGCTTTGGTTAAAGGAGCAAAACATAAAGCCGCCGCAAAAAAATTCCTGGATTGGGCAATTAGTAAAAACGCTATGAAACAATATGCCAAATTTAAATTGGGTGTTGCTTATCCTGGAATTGGTGGACCTAAAGGACTTCCCCCAATTGCTTCAGTCAATCTCGCCCCAATGGATTTTCCATGGCAATCTAAAAACAGAGAAAAAATTCTGACCGTCTGGTCTAACCTCTTTATAAAATAATCTCATCACAGGCAAGCTGACCCCTTGCCTGTAGGCTCGCACTATGTTTTACCGCTCAGGCAAAAGCGTCCCGCTCAATACCAAACAAAAACAGAATTTTTAAGTGTCTGCAATTACCGCTTGATTATATTACCTGAGAGTAGATAAAAGAGAAAAAATGATAAAAGGAAACTTATGTCCCAGCAACTTGTACTAAAAAATATTAATAAAAATTTTGGTTCACTGGTAGCAGTGAACAATGTCAACCTGGAAATTGAACCCGGAGAATTCTTATGTTTTTTGGGACCCAGCGGTTGTGGAAAAACAACCCTTTTAAGAATTATCACCGGTTTTGAACAACCCAGTTCAGGGACAATCGAATATAACGGTCAGGTTATAAACGATATCATTCCGCAAAAAAGAGATTTTGGCATCGTGTTTCAATCCTATGCACTTTTCCCCAACATGACCGTTGAGCAGAATGTTGCCTTTGGATTAAAAATGCGAAAAATGCCTAAAGGGGAAATTAATAAAAGGGTTTCGGAAATTTTAAAACTCGTCGGTCTAACCGAATGGAAAACCCACTATCCTTCGCAATTGAGTGGTGGCCAACAACAACGTGTCGCATTGGGAAGGGCAATTGCCATAAAGCCTAAAGTGCTTTTACTGGATGAGCCCCTAAGCGCACTGGATGCAAAGATTCGTGTCAAGTTACGTACAGTCATAAAAAGACTTCAACAGGATCTGGGAATTACGATGATTTATGTCACCCACGACCAAGAGGAAGCACTCTCCATGGCAGATCGTATTGCCATTATGAAAGATGGTGATATCCAACAAATCGGATCACCCTGGGAGATATACAAATCCCCAACATCCAGTTTTGTGGCCGGATTTGTAGGCACATCAAATTTTATAGCGGGAAAAAAGGATGGAAAGAACATTAAAATTGATGGGTATTCATTAACCGTGAATGGTTCAGATGAGATTAAACAGGATATAGTCTATCTGGCAATTCGACCGGAAAAAATATTATTGATAGCCGACCATACCAATACAGATGGCTATTTAAAAAATAATTTCATAGAAGCCAAAGCCGAAGTCATCACTTTTCTCGGAGCGGTCGTACAAATAACGTTCACCGTTGATAATATAGAGATGAATGTAGACATTACAGAAAACGATTTTGAACAAATTGGAATTCGGAGAGGAGATAACATCAAGCTTTATTTTCCGCCTGATGCTTTTCACTTATATGCTGAAAAACCCGGTACAGTAATTTAACCTATTTTTTTTAACACCTACTCCGAAGACTCCATGAATTCAGCATCAAACAAATCAGCACCACAGGAATACGAAGTTCCGTCCTTTCGTTTGGAAATGGACCGCTTTGTTGTTCCAGCAGTCACCATCGTTATCGGTTTGCTACTGGCTTTTTTCCTGCTTTTTCCACTATACAGCATTCTTCAGCTTAGTTTTTTTGAAGACGGTGTCGTCAGCCTTTCCACCTTTACGCTGGATAATTTCCATAAATATTTCACGACGGCATATACACTGAATGCGCTCTGGCACAGCCTTTACGTGTCTTTTGTCACTACAATTATTGTGACCATCATCACTTTTTTTTCTGCTTATGCGCTAACCCGTACAACGATCAAAGGAAAGGGGTTCTTCAGATCCATTATCATGATGCCGTTAATTGCGCCCTCAATTATGCAGGCATTGGCTCTGATTTATCTTTTCGGCAGAAATGGACTGATTACAGCTCATCTGTTTGAAACCGAATGGAATATCTACGGGCCGGTTGGGATTATCGTATCAGAAGTGTTGTATTGTCTTCCTCACTCCTTTGTTATATTGTTCACCACACTTTCAGCTGTGGATATTCGACTGGATGAAGCCGCAGAAAGCTTGGGGGCATCGCCCATCAAAGTATTTACCAAAATCACACTTCCTTCGGCAAAGTACGGAATTTTCAGTGCCGCGGCATTAACATTCAACTTAACGATTACTGATTTTGGAAACCCGGTGGTCATTGGGGGAAATTATAACGTGCTGGCCACCGAGATTTACTCTCAGGTGACCAACTTATATCGTTTTGACTTAGGTGCCACGATCAGTATCATTCTACTGATCCCTTCCATGATGGCATTTTTGCTGAATTATTATATCTCCAGAAAATCTTTTTCCATGATCAGTGGAGCAGCACGACCTTTTATTCCGCCGTCCAAACGATTAAAAAAAGTAGCGTTTACCATCTATTCGAGTCTGGTATCAGCATCGATCATACTGATATTTGCAACGGTGATTATCGGCTCTTTTGTCAAGGTCTGGCCCTATGATTGGACCTTAACGCTGGACCACTATACATTTCCTTCAATCGGAGGGTACTCAGCAATTTGGACCAGTTTCTGGATTTCCGTTATTGTTGGTGTGATTGGATCTTTTCTCACTTTGGTAGCAGGGTATGTGATGGAAACGAGAAAACCGTTTTTCAAGCAAACCTTATACTTCTTTTCTGTGATGCCAGCAGCCATTCCCGGTCTGGTGATGGGACTGGGATATATTTTGGCGTTTAATCGCCCCTATTTCCCATTTTATGGTACTCCCTGGATTATTGTAATTAACATCGTCATCTGTAACTTTACTTTGGGAGTTCTTTCCAGTGTCTCAAACCTGAAAAACATTGATCCATCTATTGAAGAAGCATCAATCAGTCTGGGAGGAGACACCATTCAATCGTTCTTTAGAATTATCTTCCCTCTGGCTCGGGTGGCATACTTTCAAAACTTTACCTATTTCTTCATGCGTTCCATGACAACCATCAGCGCGGTAATTTTTCTGGTTTCAGCCAGCGTCCATCTGGCTGCCATTGAAATCATCATGCTGGATAATGATGGATGGACCGCCAGTGCCAACGCAATGTGTACCTGTATTATCGTCATTGTGCTGGTCGTCCTCGGAATTTCAAATATCGTCAATAAACGCACTTCCCACATCCCTAGCGGCGCGGCATCTTAATAGCAACCCACCCTTCGAAGTATGGCTGATAACCCAGCTATTCTTCGAAGGTGGTGCAAATAGTGATCTGTTTATTGGGGACGTCCTAATTTTTTGGGGACGTCCTTTTATTGGGGACGTCCTTGATTAAATCAACTTTAATACTAAAATATTTTTAATTAAGGACGTCCCCGATAAACAACATAGGTCAAAATGTTTTCATCCCGGCCAGTTGTGTATTTAAATTTATTAAATATCGGCCTGAATGACACTGGCATTGTTGATATTTTTAAATATAGATCTTTAGCTACTGTAATTACGGCTTATTTTTCCGTGGCATGGCAGATGCAATATAATAGATATATTATAACAATTATTTTAAACAAAAAAGTAAGACAACTATTCAAAGGAGAACAGATGCTATTTAAACTTTCAAACCCTGTTGAATCATTTTTTTCTGTCCAAAAAGCAATGGAAAGCGCTCATGAAAGAGGGTATTTCGGGTCCGGTTTTTCCTCTAGTAATTCCTTTCCTTCTATTGATGTATTTGAAGAAGAAAATAACACCGTATTGACCGCTGAGATTCCGGGTACTCAAAAAGAGAATATTAAGCTTGAAGTAAAAGATAACACGATTAGAGTTTATGGAGAGAGAAAGGTTGTATATCCGGAAAAGGCAGATATCAGGCGACTCGAGCGTAAAAATATGAAATATGACCGAACCATTGAGCTGAAGGCAAAAGTTGAAGCCAATAAAGTAACCGCAAATTATGAAAATGGTATTTTGAAGATCATTATTCCCAAAGCGGAAAGCGAGCAATCAAAACAAGTTCACGTCTCGTAAAGTATTAAAAAAGTAAACTTTAAGGTATTCAATAAAAATAAATAAATAATTACAATAATTTATTTAATAACCAAACAGAAAAATATAATCGGAGATAAACCATGAATGATAACAACGAACAAAAAGTAACCAATAATGCTGTGGTGGGTATCCAATCAATCCAATCCAATAGAGAATATGTACCGGCTACTGATATTCTCGAAACAGATAAAGATTTGACGCTATATATGGATTTACCCGGTGTGGGTAAGGATGAGGTATCCATTAACGTGGAAAAAAATATTCTAAAAATAGAAGGTCACATAAATTCTGGATCATACAATGACTTGAAGTTGATTTATAAGGAATACAATGTAGGAAACTACATGCGGGAATTCACCCTGAGCAATCAAATCGATCAATCAAAAATAGAAGCAAAAATTGATAATGGGGTTTTGACTTTAATACTTCCCAAAGTACCGAAATTACAACCTCAACAGATTCAAGTCAGTTAGTATTACATAAAACATGAACACATTATTGGTCTAAAGCGAGACAGTGTAGATTTTTGGCAGTTTCCTGGAAGAACACCACTTTTTCTCACTACACTGTTCTCTCAATATTAAGAAAAATTCATCCTCAACTATAAGAAAAAGCCCCTGTCATAAGTCTTCTGATCTCTCCCCCTTTTTAAAAGGACAATCACAGAAGACTTATGGCAGAAAACAGTATTTAAAAAAAACTAAACATTAACTATATTATAATCAATAGCTACTAAATCGCTGATACTAATGATTAGCAAGGAAAAATAAAATGGAAGAACCCGTTAAAAAAAAGCAGGAGACTCTAAATGCCTCGGAAAATGATCTGAATAAAAACCCTTTTTCAAAATTGTTAAATAAAAAGGACGCTGATCAAAATAACAAAGCAGGCTTAAAACCACCTGTCAATAAAAGGCCCATACGTTTTTCAATCTGGTATTTTGTGATCTTCTTTGCCGTGATTTTTCTATTTAACAGTGTTGTCCGGGAACGTCCACAGACTATTGAATTCAGCCAGTTCAAACAGAAAATAGTATCTGGAGAAATAAAACGGGTTGAGATGGGCAGTGACTATTATACCGGATCTCCTTTGACTCAAATCGAACTTAAAGGCTCAGCAACAAATAATACCCCTGGAAATAGTGCAAAGGTTTTCAGGACAATTCCAGTCAATGATGCTTCATTTGTCACATTGATGGATTCCAAAGGAGTTGAATATTATACACGTCCTATCTCTTTTTCTGAAGTCTTTGGTGGATTTTTGATGAACTGGATTTTGCCTTTGGGTTTCATGGTACTTATCTGGTGGTTCATTTCCAATCGCATGAAAGGCGGTGGATCTGGCGGCGTCATGTCGTTTGGAAAAAATCGGGCACAATTGGTATCCGAAGGGGATACAGGCGTCAGTTTTGATGATGTCGCCGGGGCGGATGAATCAAAAGAAGAATTGGTTGAAGTGGTCGATTTTTTAAAGAAGCCCGAAAAGTATGAAGCCATTGGCGGGAGAGTCCCTAAAGGGGTTCTACTGGTTGGACCGCCGGGAACCGGAAAAACGTTGCTGGCAAAAGCAGTCGCCGGTGAGGCAGAAGTCCCCTTTTTCAAAATGAGTGGAGCGGATTTTGTTGAACTGTTTGTCGGTGTTGGCGCAGCAAGAGTCAGGGATCTTTTTAAGCAGGCCCGGGCTAAAGCACCCTGTATTATTTTTATTGATGAGTTGGATGCAATCGGCAAAAGTCGATCCAACTCCGGCATGGGTAACGATGAACGGGAACAGACCCTTAATCAACTTTTAGTAGAAATGGATGGATTTGACTCACAAGGTGGGGTCATTCTTCTCGCAGCCACTAACAGACCTGAAATTCTTGACCCGGCATTGTTAAGACCGGGGCGTTTTGATCGACAGGTTCTGGTTGATCGACCTGATCTCAACGGAAGAGAAGCAATCTTAAAAATTCATGCAAAAGGGGTGAAATTAGATTCGCAAGTGGATTTATCAAAAATTGCCGCTATTACTGTCGGTTTTTCAGGGGCTGATCTTGCCAATCTGGTAAATGAGGCCGCTATTTTTGCAGTAAGAAACGACAGGAAAAAAGTAAGTCAGGCAGATTTTGAAGAGGCGATGGAAAAAACGGTTGCCGGACTTCAAAAAAAGAGTCGGATAATCAACCCCCATGAGAAGGAGATCGTTGCATATCATGAAACAGGTCATGCCCTGGTCGCGGCATTTACACCCGGAGCGGACCCCGTGCAAAAAATATCCATTGTGCCCAGAGGATTGGGCGCATTAGGCTATACCATGCAAATCCCCTCTGAAGATCGCTTTCTGGTCACTGAGGATGAACTTTTAGGTAAAATCGATGTTCTACTCGGTGGAAGAGCCGCAGAGCAGATTATCTTTGGAAAGGTTTCCAATGGCGCTTCCAATGATCTTTCTCGGGCGACAGATATCGTCCGCAAAATGATCACTGAATATGGCATGAGCGAGAAGTTTAAAAACGTATTCCTGGGAAAAGAACAAAGTTCTTATCTGGGTAACGATTCAATGTTCTCAAAAAGGGATTACTCAGAAGATACTCAAAAATATATTGATGAAGAGATAGCTAAGACGATTAATCATCGATATGAAAATACGCTGGCTTTACTCCGAGAAAAGTCAACTTTACTCAAAGTAGTTGCCAAACGGTTATTGGAAGTCGAAATTATGGATGCTAACGTATTTGGCGAACTGGTTAAAGCCGCATAAAATCCCCCTCATGCAGTATTGTTGGGTAAATAACACCAATGATACAGCATGAGCTTACTTCCCTTGAATATTATTTCTTATTTTTTTGATTTAACGGTAGTTAAAAACCCGTAGGCCTGGGCCAGAAAAAATATGGGATGCACTACAGTTTTATCACCCTTGAGACCATCTTCCAGATAAATTCGACATAAAGGGCATTGGGTTAAGACGGTATCAGCCTCATTGCGTCGTATATCTTCCAATTTGGGCGACCGAATATTCTGAGCAACTTCTTTATATTCCATAAAGAAACTCCCACCGCCACCACAGCATTTTTGAGGATCATCCAGTTCATGCAGATTTGGTAATGACGCATCTTTCAACAGGTTTCTGGGAGCGTCAACCAGATCAGGAGACCAGTCCCGGTGGCAAGGAACGTGATAGGTGTATTTCCAGTCCTTGTACTCGGGCTTTCGACTCAATCCAATCTGGTTCAAATAATCGGTGACCTCATAGATTTTATCTGCCACCCCTTTGGCTTTTTCATACGCAGGATCTTCCGGACCCAGCACACTCAGAACCGTTTCCTTGAGTGTCAAACCACAGGAGGTACAGTCCGTAACAATGGCATCAACTTCAAGGGCGCTGAGACGCTCAACATTTTTCACCATCATCTCTTTGGCCGTATCAATATCTCCCTCTCCCAAGGCGGGAATTCCACAACAGACCAATCCTTTCGGAAGATGAACCTCAATCCCGTTATGCATCAGTACTTTCATCACCGCATCACCCGTATCTGAAAACATGGAACTGGTCGAGCACCCTACATAGTAGCCAACCTTTGCCCTGACTTTACCCTTAGGCGAATATTTGGTTTTTGGATACAGTCGCTCAAAAGTTTTCCGGGATAAATCAGGTAGTTCTTTGGGCGCCACACCGGCTTTTTGTCCAATTTGACTCGCCCATTTCCAAACCCCTTTCACCCCTCGATTTTTCATCATCCGGTTCATCACGAACCGCTGAGTCATTCCCTGTCGTTTCCCGCCATAAATTTGATAACGGGCACTGATGACGATTTCCGGAATCGGAATACTGGCCGGACAGGTTTGCTGGCAATTGCTGCAAAGTAAACAACGATCGACGATCTCTTTCACCCGGTCGGTAATTGGCATCGATTGTTCCAGGAACACTTCTTTAATTAAATTAGCCCTGGATCTTGCCACATAGGTTTCCAACAGGCTTTCCTGATAAACCGGGCAGGTAGCCTGGCAAAATGAACAATGGGAACATTTATCCAATGCGTCTTTATAATCATTCAGGTTTTTCATTTATTCAGACTCCTCCAACCAGATTTTTCCAGGATTCATAATCCCCATTGGATCAATAGCATTTTTAATCTGTTTTTGAAGCTTCAGCTGCCTTGATCCGAGTTCCATCTCAATGAATTGCGCTTTATGAAGGCCAATACCATGCTCTCCTGATATCCCCCCTTTCATTTTCAGCGCACATTGAATAATTTCTCCTGCTATTTCCTGCGCTCTCTGTTCAATCTCACTGTTAATATCTGTTAACATTATGGTCGGATGAAAATTACCATCACCGGCATGGCCTGACACACCTATTGAAATATGATCCATCGTTGGGATCTTGCCAATTTCTGTTATAAATTCCGATAATAAATTTCGCGGCACCGTCACATCTTCCGGAATCAGTTTCTTCACCGATGAAACGAGACTGGGGTATAGATTTGATCTGGCGATCCAATAAGAGGCCGATTTTTCTTCATCCTCTTCGAAACGGATGTCAACAACGTTCATTTCATTACAGATTTTCTGAACTTTCTCGATCTCTTTTCTGATCTGTTCAATTTCACCATCAAGATCTAAAAACAGATAAGCCTCTCCATTTAATACCAACGGCTCGATCAGGAATTTATTTAAAAGTGTCATCGCTGACAGTGATATAAACTCAAGCATTGCGGGAACTACACCCCTGGCGATGATTTCTGAGATGATTTTTGAAGCCTGATATGCGGTTTCGCACGTGACAATAACGGTTCGATGGGTGGCAGGCAACGGCAACAGCCGCAAGTTCGCTTTAGTAATTACCCCTAAGGTTCCTTCTGATCCGGCAAATAGGTGGGTTAAGTCATAACCGGTGGAGTGTTTCACACAAGTTCCGCCCGTATTAATGATTTCACCGTCCGGCAGAACCACTTCCAACCCCAGCACATAATGACTCGTTGTGCCATACTTCACCCCTCTGGGACCACCGGCACGTGTCGCAATATTACCACCAATGGTACAGACCGCCATACTTTGTGGATCCGGTGGATAAAAAAGTTTCTGTTTTTCCACTGCCCGGTGAAAATCACCTAAAACCACACCACTTTCGACGACAGCAGTCATATTTCCACGGTTGATTTCAATGATTTTATTCATCCGTTTTAAATCCAGTACCAGCCCTTTTTTAATCGGTGTACTGCCACCTGCTAATCCACTTCCTGCACCTCGGGGAGTTACCGGAATTTGGTACAGATTGGCAAATTTTATCACCTTCGAAACCTCTTCAGTCGTATTAGGTAAAATCACCACATCCGGCTTCATTTTTGCTAGGTCATGGGTCGCATCACTTTCATACGCCAGAAGATCCTCAGGTTCGCTGACAATTAATTTCGGATCTATCTCTTTGGATAGTTCATCAATGATCTGTTGTATATTAGTCAGAACCTGCATCGGCCCTCTTTTTAAATATTATTCTTGAGTATTTTTGTCACTGAATCGAAAATCTGATCATAATATCCCATATTATCTCAACACGACCAATTACACTATTTATTTTTCCAAGTAATTGGATTTAAAGATTTTAATTTTTTGTTTCCATTTAAAAAAAAACAGACATATATTTTATTAGTCCCTTTTTTCCACAGGCTTCTACTGCTTGAAGAACAAACTTCGCTAGCATGCCAATATGCACCCACCAACACCATTTGAAACATCAAGATTATATGTAAATAGTATAGAAAGCCCGGATAAGAATATGGGGAGAAAAGTTAAAACCGGTTGCAAAAAAAAGCGGGTTTTTTATTTACATGTCATAGCAAATCAAGTAAACTTATTCACAGTATTTTATGTATCCAAACTGCTGTTATATTAAAATAACAGCAGTTCTATTCTTTATAATTCTTGCTACGGAGAGTCGTCATGGGTGAAAGCGTTTATAAAGTAATCGAACTGATCGGGACAAGCGATGTCTCATGGGAAAAAGCAGCGGAAAGCGCAATTGAAAGAGCCAGTAAATCGTTAAAGGATCTTAGAATTGCTGAAGTCACTTCGCAGGATGTTAAAATAGAAGATGGGAAAATTACCGCATTTCGAACGAAACTGGCAATTTCTTTTAAATTTCTCGATTAGAATACGTTTTTTGCAAAATTGGGGTGCCTCTACGTCTTTGTTGGGGAAACATTCAGCGCAGAGGCATATTAAAATATGGTCGCAAAATTGGCGCATAAAACTAATTACACAGATGAGATGGGTAAATAATCTTTATTAAAGTAAAAGCCAGCCCAACAGCATCAGTAAAGCGTTTTACTGCTTTAAATTTACGGTTTCTGGATAGACAGTCGCATTCCTGAAATCATCAATAGAAATTGGGCCATATTTTTAACTTTCAGCCAGATCGAACTCCTGCTTTTCTCCGGTTCAGCCACCTGCAGTCCTCTAACATTCGGTGCGGGTATAACCGTATAACCATCTTTGGTCGGTATCAGGATCTGATCCTGTTCATAGTCATTTGTTCGCATTTTATCCTCCTTAACCATCGTCTGAAAAATATTCCAAATACCAAGAGAAATCATTTGTTAATATTAATTGAATTATATACTATTCAGGTTGCATTTAGCGTGCCGCAAAAAATGGCCTGAATGCACACCAAATAGGGAGGGAATGGGGTCACTACTGGGTCAAAGTGAACACCATTTTTAAAAAAGCAAGGAGGGGGATCTAAATTGACCCAATCAAGAGATTAAATGATTTGTCATCTAACTGCATCCACCACATGAACTGCAGGAACTACATGAGCTATAACTTCCGGAGTCCCCACTGTCACCAAAATCACCTCCCCAACCGGAACTGCTTTCGCTGGTATCACTTCCGCTCCAGGGATCATTGGCAAAGAGCACATCGGCTGATTCCAGATCATCCTGAAATTCATTTTCACCTGAATATTCAATATCACCACTTGAAGGAGGTTCGAACGCCGCATCCTCATTTAATGTATTGGTTTCCCCGGCGTTAAATCCCTCTTCACCCACGGTCATAATATTTTGACCGGCACTATCCACCAGTGAGAAATCGTGACAATAAATGTTATTGTTGAAACAGGCTCTGGACCATAAGAATGAATAAAAAAGATAATCACTAAAGCCGAAATATCCATAAAAAACAGGATGGGAGGTTTGTGATGTCTGAATATCTTCCACGCGATTGATTCTCTCTTTGGGACGAATCATCTCTTTAGAGAAGTGTTTGTGGGTATCATCGGTTTTGATGAACTTTCTTAAGGAGAGATCCAAAGATTCCAAAAAGGTATTAAAAATCGCCGTTTTTTCCTGTAAAAAAGCATCATACTTTTTTTGATTTTCAAAAATAGCTCCCATTCTCTTCCCAACTTTTCCACGGTCTTCTTCGGCTTGTCGTTTGAATTGAGACAGAACTCCGTTGATCTTGATTTTTATCGGATACTCTCCCACCGGATGTGCTCTGGCAATGCTGACCTCTATGATATACTTCAATTCATCCTGCTCATGTTCCAAAACCATATAAATGGCTTTAAAATTTTCTGACTCTATTGGATCGATTTTAACCTCCATTTGCAACATGGCATCCTGCAAGTCATCCTCTACCCCTTTTTCATCAAAATACAAATCATAGTCATCAATAGCCAGCCGAATGACATTATTAATCCCTTCACTTCTCAGACTCATGTTGATTTGTTGTAGAATAGACACGGCTGTAAAGGTTTCATGTTCCGCTTTTTCCGATGTCATCCCCAACGTCAAACTATCCAGAATTTTCCGAAATACCTTAGTGGGCTTCACTTTTTTAATAATTGTAATTTCAGCCGGATCCAGTTCCAATTGACCATTAAAATACATAGTGCCTCCTTAAGTATTGTGTTCTAAAAAATCGACAATGTGAACATTTCTGTTTTGCAGTTCATTGATAATTATCTTAATGATGTCACACTCATGGGCCTTCCCTTTCATCGGTCCTGATTGAATACGATCGGCGGGACATCCGCTATTGCAGAAATATTCATAGGGGCAAAGCGCACATTCGGGATGAGTGAATTCAGATAAAAAAAGGTTTTTTCGCTTTTTAATAATCTCAGTAAATGATTCAGTTTCCCATGAAGCAAATCGCCCCTGAACATTAAAGTTTTTATTGCAGGAATAGCATCCGCCTTCCCAGTCACATTCAAACCAGTCACATTCATTACCTGCCTGCAGACAATATCCGGGGGTCAAAATCTGCATCAGGCTCTCGAGTCCATGATCAATTAAAAACCGCGCGAGTTTCAAGCTGTTTTTTCCGGAAAAACCCAGCTCACCAGTGAGCAGTTTCGCTTTAACCTTATAAGGATTTCCTAGTTGTTCTTTCCGCTGGATCTGTTTGATGATCCATGATCCAAATGACGGTAGATGTTCCATGGTATAATCAGATATGACTGACAGAACAGAAACAGGAAAACCCAATTCAAAAGCAGTTTCAAAGTTTTTCTCTACTTTATCAAAGCTGTTGTTACGATACCTGTTGTGAACAACTCGAGGAGGATCGATAGAAAAGCCTAAACGAATTCCATAACCGGGTTTGATCTGTTCTTTTAATCTTAACAGATATTCCTGGTTGAATCGGGTCCCGTTGGACTGGATAGCAATTTCTTTATAACCGGAACCGGATTTCTCCCAATGATCCCCAACCATATTTGCGGTTTCTGCCAGCGATTCAGGACTCATTAACGCCGGTTCAGCCCCATGCAGACAAAAAGCCCCTATTTGAAACCCCTCTGTTTCAACTTTTTGGATGAAACGCTTTAGAGATTCGAGGATCAGTGAGTCGTCCTCTTTCTGTTGGTTTTTATTATATCGGGGAACATAGCAATAATCGCAATTGAGATTACAACTTTTGTACCCAGCAAAATACATGTTGATGACATTATTCATTGATAAATCTATTTACCCGACCGCAATTGTCCTAGCCCTGATAAAACAGGATAAGTACCTTAACTAATAATTTCCTATTAAAAAACGCAGAAAATGACTTTTAAGGTACTAAAGATCAATAATGTCCGGTTAGGTTAATGCAAGAGCTGGAATGGAATCCCTGAATCGTGCTTATAAGAATTAAAATAGAGCTTCTTAGTGAAGCGCAGCAAAAATAAGCCTTGTTTGAGTTCGGTACGAACGAGTTTGGCGTTTTTTCGCGAAGCGAACATAGAAACTCTTTTAATTCTTATGCTAAGAATCAGGGATTCCATTTCAGTGAATGTTCTGCAAAAACCTATCTGGACATTACTGACTAAAGATAGAGAGGAAATGTCTATATCATTCAAAAAAAAAGATATATTAGAAAATGGTTTTTAATTTTCTAAAATTATGCCTTGATTAATCTTGAATGGGCAACGAAAAAGGGAAAGGAACACCGTATTATTGAAAAATCAAGATGGTAATCACACAATATTTCTCAGCAGGAATTGTCTTCAGATTGATATATCGGGTAAAAATAGATCCAAACAATATCAGGATAACAACGGTTGGAAGATCACAAGACAGGTACATCAAAGGGCAACTTTGGAGAGATCCAAATTCTGAAAAAACGAGGGGAAAGGGTTAGGCTGACACACCCAACCGCAAGGAGTTTTATCGTGAGGACTACAGTTGAAATAGTAATTCTCGGTACTTAGGCAATGGCCATAGATCATCGTCTACTAATAATTCCAAAGCGTCCGCATATTCTCTGATTTTTGCCATGGCAGGAATCGCAATATCTTTGTAATAAACCGCATGTTCTCTTAAGGTATCTTCAGGCGTCTTTGAAAGAATAATCTTCATTGAATCCAAAGCCAAAATCAAGGAATCGATATTCGAAGTCACATCCGTTAAGATATCCATCTGTGTTTCAGAAACAGATCCGGTTGCAGCTTTCATTGCAGTCACAGAAGCAGCTATTTTCCCCTGATAAGCAAATGCTACGGGTAAGATTTTGGTACGGGCAATATCCTGGCAAGCCCTGAATTCAATATCCATTTTAGATACATATTTTTCCAGCTTTATATTGTAACGGGAATCAACTTCACTCGGTTGTAAAACCTTAAATTTTGAAAAAAGTTCATAGGTCTGTTCCTCTTTTAAAGCTTCTGCAGCATCAACCGTTGTAACCAGATTCGGCAATCCCCGTCTTGCGGCCTCTTCCTGCCACTCATCAGTATAGCCGTCACCATTGAAAATAATTCTCTGATGATCCGTCAAAACTTCTTTAACCACTTTGTGCACAGCGGTATCCAGATCATCTCCATCACTAATATTGGCTTCAATTTTATTGGCCATAAAATCCAGAGAATCTGCCACGCTGGTATTCAGTATAACCAGCGGAGTTGCCACATGCTGAGATGACCCCAGTGCTCTGAATTCAAATCGGTTACCGGTAAAGGCAAATGGTGATGTTCGGTTTCGGTCTGTGTTGTCCTTTGGAATTTCAGGTAGCAGATTACTACCCAGTTTGATAACACCAAATTCTTTGGCTCCTGGTTTTTCACCGGCGATAATCGCTTCAACAATTGCGTTTAGGGTTTCACCCAGGAAAATAGAAATGATTGCGGGTGGTGCTTCATTTGCTCCTAATCGGTGGTCATTACTGGACAAGGCAACTGAAACCCTTAACAGAGAAGCATATTTATCAACGGCACGGATGATCGCTGTCAAAAAAACCATGAACGTCATATTTTCATGAGGTGTATCCCCAGGCTTCATCAGATTCTTCCCTGTTGAAGTCACCATTGACCAATTACAATGCTTCCCACTTCCGTTAATCCCGGCAAATGGTTTTTCATGTAACAGATACTTCAGACCATATTTTGTAGCGGTATCATGCATAATTTCCATGACCAACATATTGTGGTCCACCGCAATATTAGCTTTCTCAAAAACGGGTGCCAATTCATACTGAGCAGGAGCAACCTCATTATGCCTGGTTTTAACAGGAATTCCCAATTTATAAAGTTTCTGTTCCACATCCATCATATAATTTAAAACTCTCTCTCTGATACGACCAAAATAATGATCATCTAATGATTGACCTTTATATGATTCTGCACCAAAAAGTGTACGACCGGTTGCAATCATATCCGGACGCTGCTTGAAATATCCCTGATCAACCAGAAAATACTCCTGTTCCAAACCCACCGCAGTATCAACATATTCCTCACCATCAACTCCCAACAACGTTAACATTCTCACTCCGGTATTTGACAAGGCTCCCTGGGCACGAAGTAGTGGTGTTTTTTTGTCAAGTGCTTCACCGGTATATGAACAAAATGCCGTTGGGATACATAAGGTAGCCCCCAACTTGGTTTTCTTAATAAATGCGGGTGAAGTCGGATCCCAGGCTGTGTATCCACGAGCTTCAAATGTCTGTCGGATTCCACCGGATGGAAAAGAGGATGCATCGGGTTCACCCTGAGACAGTTCTTTACCTGAAAACTGAAAGATCACCTGACCATCGGCTGTTGGAACGATAAAGGCATCATGTTTTTCTGCAGTGCCCCCTGTTAATGGATGAAACCAATGGGTAAAGTGGCTAGCACCATGATCTAAAGCCCAGTTTTTCATCGTACTGGCAACGACTTCTGCGACACTAGGATCCAAGGGTTCATGGTGCACCATGGTTTTTTTCAGTTTCTTATATACATCTTCAGGGAGTCTTTCTTTCATTACTTTGTCGTTAAATACCTGCTCACCAAATATTTCAGTAATATTTTCAGTTTTTTCTGCTACATAGGAGCTTTCAGAAATTCTATCGATAACTCCACTGGTTGCTTGTTGTCTGGATGTTGCCATGTCTTTTCCTTTGATAAACATTATTGAATAATTAATATTCACTCTATTGAGCAAATCTTATGCCATGGTTTTTATACTTATATTTCAGTATTTTGTAAATTATTTAGATAACCAAATTAATTTCTGACTTACAATATGTACAAAAATGACAATTTTGACACAACCCATTGATCAATCAGTTTAATATTCAGCCTATTATCCTTATTAACAAAGAAATTAAAAAATGACAACATTGACATTTTGGTAAAACCGTCTTCTCATCGATCCACTGTTAATATATTGAATTAACGAGTTTTTTTCAGAAATATTCGGTTAGAAAATTGCTAAAGCTGAATAGTAATCCATGAATCGTGCTGATAAGAATTTGAATAGAATTTCTTAGTGAAGCGAAAATAAGCCTTATTTGAGTGAGTGAGAAGTAAAACGGCAGAGTGGGGCAGTGTGATGATAAGCTGCTCAGGAAGATTAATATTTCCAGAACAACTTATATATTTGGAGAGGCCAGGAAGGAAAAGCGGGTATCCAGAATGACACAATTATGATTTATGATTTATGATTTATGATTTATTGAACATCTACACCCAGCTTTTTAATCACATCTATAACCGTTGTTCGCTGCTCTTCTGTTGTCAAAGAACACATGGGTAGTCTGAATACTTCCTGACAAATTCCGGCAGCTGCCATTGCGGTTTTGATGGGAATCGGATTGGTTTCCAGAAATAACACACTGAAAAAATCACTCAATCGCGCTTCCATTTGTCGCGCTTTATCCAGGTCTCCTGATAGAGCCGTCTTGACCATTGTAGACATATCTCCAGGCAACAGATTAGAAGCAACTGAAACCACTCCATTTCCCCCGGCCTCAATCAAGTCAATAACAATATTATCATCCCCGGACAGAACGCTGAAATTATCTTTCGTTCTTTTGATAACATCCTTCATTTGATCCAGATCTCCGGATGCTTCCTTCACTGCCAGGATATTTGGACATTCATCCGCCAATCTCACTAATGTATCTGTTTCCAGATTTACTCCGGTTCTACCTTTAATATTATATAAAACACAGGGTATATCTACAGAATCAGCAATGGCTTTAAAATGAAGATAAAGCCCTTTTTGAGTTGGCTTATTATAATATGGATTGACAATTAAAAGTGCATCTGCACCCGCTTCAGCAGCATGTTGAGAAAGCCGAATTGCTTCCTTGGTATTGTTACTTCCGGTTCCGGCGATAATCGGCACTCGTTTAGCCACTTGATTAATCGTTATTTCGATCACCTGATCATGTTCCTCATGGGTCAAAGTTGGACTTTCACCTGTTGTTCCACAAGGTACTATACCACTCACACCGTTTTCAATTTGAAAATCAATTAATTTGCGTAACGCACTTACATCAATCTTGCTATCAGCATCAAACGGGGTAATGATTGCGGTATAAACTCCCTGGATTGGAAAATTCATCTTTTTCTCCCTGGTTTTAAATTATGTTAAGTACCAATTTTTACAACTATTCTTCACAATATCAGTTAAGTGTCAAAGTCTCGATTAATAACTATTCAAAGCCTGGATTGTTTTTTAATAAGCTCACACTTTTCCATGATTTCAGAATAATCAAAAACAGATCGATCTCAATAATGCTATCTTAATGAATCTCTTTTTTCCACTCCAAAAATAAAACGGATTTTACATATTTATTTAACAATTCCAGATAAATATCATTAGGCTTGTCGAATACAGCAAATAATGTTACTATCGAAACATATTGTTAGTATAATAACTAAATGTTTTGGAGTCAACATGAAAACGGTCAGTTCTCTGGTAAAAAAAACCATTGAAAATAAGCCCTTTTTATTGGAAGCGATTAGCAAGGGAATCATTCATTTTGGTAATCTGGCTGCTACAATAAAACCAAAAATTGCTGAGGAATTGGGAAAAGAGGTCACTGAGTCATCCATTATCATGGCATTGAGAAGGTACACCGCAGAAATTAAAACTCATTTAAGCAGGGAAAATGATATTCGGCTTCAATGTGAAATCATTATGAAAACCAATATCTGTGATTTCAATATCGTTAAAACCCCCTCATTACTGCTACGTCTTAAAGAATTGTATAGTCTTGCCTCAATTGAGAGAGGAGATTTCCTGAATATCACTATCGGAAATAATGAAATCAGCATCGCAATCAGCCAGAAATACCTGCAGCACATGCAGGATTTTTTAGAGAAAGAAGAATTATTAAATACGCAGACGGATCTCGTAGCCCTGACAACTGTTTTTTCCGGGGATTTTCTGCACACACCCGGGATTATCTACCAGGCGTTACAAAAGCTAGCCTGGAATAGTATCAATGTATACGAAATCGTCTCAACCTTGACAGAGCTGACTGTGATTATCGAAAAAGTAAATTCCGGCAAAGCATATGAATTGTTATCCGATTATATAGAAGAGTTACAGTAGGCAGATATATTTCACCTACTATTTTAAAACGACTTTTAGGTATATTGTTTCTTCAGCTCACGTTTAAGAATTTTACCCGACGCTGTCTTAGGCAGTTCATCCACGAAATAGATCTTTTTCGGCTGTTTATACCGGGCCAGTTTATCCTGAGTCCATTCAAGCAGCTCTTCTTCTGTAAGTTTTTCACCAGACTTTAAAGCAATCACCGCAACAGGAATCTCACCCCATTTTTCATGAGGAACCCCAAAGACAGTGACTTCTGCAATTTTTTCATGTTGGTAGATAATAGATTCCACTTCTGCCGGATAGACATTTTCTCCGCCTGATATCAACATATCTTTTTTTCGATCGACAATGAAGAAAAATCCATCTTCATCCTGATAGGCCAAATCACCCGAATGGAACCATCCCCCCTTAAATGCTTCTTCTGTTGCATCCGGGCGATTCCAATATCCCTGGCAAATCACGTTACCCTTTAAGACCAGTTCTCCAATTTTATTGGCTGGCAGCAAATTCATCTCTTCATCCATAATTGCAGCCTGACAGCAAATCCCAGCTTTACCCGCACTTCCCTTTTTTTTCTGGGAATCTTCGACCCTCATTAACAAAGCTGTTGGTGAGGTCTCACTCATGCCAAATCCCTGAGTCAGGGTGTAACCACTTTCATGATAGGCTTCTATCAGTGCAACCGGACAAGGCGCCCCGCCGCTACAGAAGGTCTTAACTGTTGATAATCGAGTCGTTTTAAATTCAGGTGCCAGTAGGAGCGCATTCAGTATAGTGGGGACGCCCATGAATATCGTTACTTTATGTTCGTTACACGCTTTAAAAATTTCAGGGACATCAAATTGCGGCATGATTAATACAGTCCCTCCCTGAAAAAGAGTTGGCAATAAAAACAGTCCCCATCCCCCAATATGAAAGAGTGGAAGTAGGGTAATCGCAACATCATGCTGACCGATTTCCATGATCTGAGAAGCAATAATACAATTCCAAATGTTATTTCCATGACTTAAAATTGCCCCCTTGGGATTTCCAGTGGTACCGGACGTATAAATAAACATTAATGGGCTATTTTCATCCAGGTTATTACCCATCTCAACTGGAATTGCTTCTCCCTGAGCTAAGAGCGCCTCATAGGCCACACTGCCGTTTTTTACACTACCCGTTATCTGAACCTTGTTGCCCAGTTGAATGAGTTCTGCCAAATCATCTGCCAGTTTCTGCTCATTTTCACTAAAGAAAAGCAGCTCAATTCCAGCATCACCTGCTATGAATTCCAGTTCTTTTGCTGTTAACCGAATATTCAAAGGAACCATGATTGCTCCCATCCAACTAATCGCAAAAAGAATCTCAACCATCTCCATACTATTACTGCTCAAAACACCAATTCGTATTCCGGGTTCTATTTTATATTTAATCGACAACGCCTGAGCCAATTTCTGTGATCGATGTTTCAATTCCAGATAACTTAAAGTTCTATTTTCCTGAATTAGAGCAATTTTATCAGAAGTTTGATTCGCCCAGAAATTCAGCATATCATGAAGCAACATGGTAATCCCCTTTAAATTTGGTTTTAAACATCAAGTCAGTTTTACAATCAAATTGATCAATGGTGTTAAATTAAAACGTTTTTTTCTGTATCAAAAGCCCTACATTGTATCTTTAATGAGACATATTTCGGGTAATAAATTATAAGTAATCTAATTTTTTTCAAACTCACAAGCCATTCTCTGTTTTTAAACAAAATCCCTGTTTACAAATATCCAAAATGTCTCAAATTAACTACATATCATCAGTAATGTCCGGTTAGGTTTTTGCAGAACATTCACTGAAATGCAACACGTTACTTCTTTAATATTTCAGTTACATCTTCAGTAGTTTCCAGCATTCCGTCGTTTAACTGTTGAACCATCAAATCCCTAAAAAAACTGTGCGAGAAACATTCAGAGAAGGCTTCTGCTTCTGCATTCAATCCCTCTTCCAGTCCAAAATATTGACTTGCCCGAAGCGCTTTTTTGGCTTGTGATAATGCATATTGCGGGTTTTTAAAAACTGGTTTCAGAAAATCAATAACGGCCTGATCGAGATTTTCTACTGTTGTGACCCGATGAACTAGCCCCATTTGTTGTGCAACATCCCCTTTATATAATTGACCGCTTAAGATCATTTCAGTTGCCAGGCCCATACCCACAACCCTTGTCAATCTTTGCGTTCCAGCTCCGCCAGGAATAATTCCAACCTTTACTTCGGGCAAACCGATTCGTGATTTATCCGTCGCAATTCTAAAATCACAAGCCAATGAGAATTCATATCCACCACCAAAGCAGAGTCCATGAATCCCAGCAACCAGAATTAAAGGACTTTTTTCCATACGATTAAACAAATTCTGTATTTTTTTTGAAAAAGACAAAGCCTGCTCAGGACCCGCTTGCATCATTTCCAATCCATCAGCACCACCAATAAAGTAATCATCGCCAATGCCTTTAAAAACAATGGCTCTTACATCCGTTTTCTCTATTTCATCCAGCATACATTCCAACTCTGTCATCAAGGCTGAGTGGATTGAGTTACGATCTCCGGGACGATTAATGGTAACCCAGCAAATATTATTTTCACATTCACTAAGGAGGTAAGTATATTCTGTCATATCAGCTCTCTGATCAGAAATTAATCTATAAATGGATTCGTCAGTTTTGAAGTATCAATATTGTATTATAACTATTCAAACTATTTGTTTAGATCCGACATATCTCTGATGCTGCTTTAAGCAGAAACAAATAGAATCAAGCAAACTGCAAATACTTTGCCATTGGATTTCCCCTGGTTCTCATAGAATATATAAAACAGCATCATTACAGCTTTCTGCAGTAGAAGATGGTCATGTTTTTGCAATGTAACCACCTTATGACATTATCTGATACAAAAATTAACTCATTTGTCGTTTAAACTGATAAAACTGGACACCGATGAACGATATGGTTTTAACTAAAATTAAGGATATGATTGGAATACTCACCTTGAATCATCCTGAAAAATATAACAGCCTGACACCCCCTTTTTTGGATGAGATTCAAGCAGGTTTTGACCAGTTATTGTCAGATACTTCGGTTAAAGTGATTATTCTTCAAGCGACAGGTAAGGTTTTTTCTACAGGGGGAGATGTCAAAGGATTCAACGATCATCTTTCCAATATAAAAGCGTATTCAGAAATGGTGGTGGGAGGATTGAACAAGGTGATATTGACCCTGCTGAAAGCACCTATCCCCATTATTGCATCTGTTCATGGTATGGTTACCGGAGGATCCATGGGTTTGGTGCTGGCTTCTGACCTGGTATTGGTTACGCCGAAAACGAGTTTTACTCCCTACTACAGTGTCGTTGGCTTTAGTCCGGATGGGGGGTGGACGGCGATTCTTCCCTTTTTAATTGGTAGTAAAAGATCTGCAGAAATCATGATGCTCAATGAAACCATTACCGCAGATCAATCCATTGCCTGGGGAATCGCAAATCGATTGGTGGAAACGAATCAAATCCAACAAGAGGCACAAAAAATTGCAAGAAAAATCATCCAACATAAAACAGGCAGTATTGAAAAAACCAAACAACTCTTGAATACCCGTATGGACAAAATCGAAGAGTTGTTAAATAAGGAGTTGGCTTTATTTGTTGAACAGATTCAAACCGACGAAGGAATTAAAGGATTACAGGATTTTGTGAACAAATAAAATCACAAATTTTCTTACAAAAAATCAGTAATATCCGGTTAGGTTTTTGCGGAACATTCACTGAAATGGAATCCCTGATTCTTAGCATAAGAATTAAAAGAGTTTCTATGTTCGCTTCGCGAAAAAACGCCAAACTCGTTCGTACCTCACTCAAACAAGGCTTATTTTCGCTGTGCTTCACTAGGAATCTCTATTTTAATTCTTATAAGCACGATTCAGGGATCCCATTCCAGCTCTTGCATTAACCTAACCGGACATTACTGACAAAAAATCAGTTAATAAAGTGGTTAATTGAGGAATCGCTTCAAGATTTAGAGTATGTCCAACCCCCTCAATCAATTCAAATGTAGAGTTTGGCAAGCATTGAGCGAGATATTCACCCATTTCAGACAGTATTAAATAATCGTGTTCACCATGAACCACGAGTGTTGGAATTTGAATATTTTTCAATTTCTCTGAATTATCTCCTTCTTCCATCAATGCCGCCATCAAATTTATAATAGCCATGGGTTCATTATACTTCATCCCTAGTTCTTTGAATTTATCAATTGGCATTGGGGGAGCTTCAAAAAACAGAGGTCCCAGTGCCAAGGGATACAACACATCCATCATCTGTTTGAGCCCACCCTGATCAATTGACTGTTGGAAAAGTCTGACAATTTCCCGATAACGGGCTGTTGTTTTAATAAATGAAGAGAGTAATACCGCCTTGTCCACTCGATGAATATGGTTGATCATAATATTCTGTGCGATAATACTACCATGAGAGATACCAACAACATTAATTTTATCAATCTCTAACTGGTCCATCAGATATATGACGTCATTGGCATGTTCACTGATGGTTCGGCGCAAACAGGCTTTATCCGCTTTTCCCTGAAAAATCAAATCGACCAGAATAATACGAAACTCCTGTTTCAGATGAGATGCCAGTTGTGTCCAAGCTGCCGTCGTCTGACTCAACCCGTTGATAAATATAACTGGCTTTCCAGCTTTGTTTCCGAAATCAGTGTAGAATATTTTTAGTCCATCAGGTAATTCACAGTACATTTTACTCCCGGTTCAATTTTAAATGAAAATAAATTAAAGGTTCAAAGGTCAGTTATGTCCGGTTATATTTCTGCAAACTTTGCTCCATAAAACTAATTTACACATCAATTATTATGTAACCGTTCACGGGTTCAAGGTTAGTGAGTTCACAACTTTTCTATACATATAGTTTATTAATATATTAACGGTTGAACTGTCCAAATACCTTTTGTGCATATAATAGTTACTCACTTTCGTTTCATCAAGAACTCTTTTTATATTTTCAGCACTATACACATATTTTCACCGTCAAAACTTCCTGACAAATGAGTTTGAAAATTCTTTTCAGAATGACTTAATTACTGTAGATTTTTTTTCAATATAAAAAATAATTCAACTATTTGCACGATAAAATCTATGTTCCGAATTCTTGATTATCAGATAACAGATCAGATATACGAGAGCAATCATTCGTTAATCTATCGAAGTCAGTGCAAAACAAGTCTGCAGTCATTTATCTTGAAAATGTTGAACAAAGAGTATCCAACTCCCAATGAAATCGCCCGGTTTCGCAGAGAATATGAGATAACTAGAAAACTTGATATCTTAGGTGTGATCAAACCCATCCGCCTGGAAGAATATAAAAACACCCTCGTTATGGTGTTTGAAGATTTTGCCGGAAATTCACTCGCCAAGGAACTCGTATTACGAAGATCAAAAAGCAAAACCCTGAATTTAACTGAATTCCTGGAGATTTCCCTACAAATCGCTAATATTTTAGGGCAGGTACATCAAGAATCGATAATCCATAAAAACATCAATCCATCCAATCTCATATGGAATCAACAAACCCGTCAAATCCAAATCATTGATTTTGGTGCCTCGACAGAGCTTTCTCAGGAGAAGGCCATTGTTGCAAATTCAAATATTTTGGAAGGGACACTCTATTATATTTCCCCTGAGCAAACCGGACGGATGAATCGGGAAATTGACTACCGAACGGATATGTACTCTCTGGGAGTTACGTTTTATGAAATTTTAACCGGGCAATTACCTTTTCAAACAAACGATCTTCTGGAACTCATTCATTGTCATATGGCTATTATTCCGCCACCACCTCATGTGATTAATCCACAAATACCGGAAGTAATCTCACACATTGTGTTAAAACTGATAGCAAAGGCTGCTGAAGATCGTTACCAAAGTATGTTCGGCCTTAAAAACGATCTAGAGATCTGCCAACGCACCTTGGAATCTGATGGCACAATCGAAACCTTTACGCCGGGACAAAAAGATATTTCTGACCGATTTCAAATTCCCCAAAAGTTATACGGCAGGGAAAAAGAGGTCAAAGAACTTTTGATGGCATTTGATCGGGTGAGTGAGAACCAGAAAGAATTAGTCTTGGTTTCCGGTTATTCAGGGCAGGGAAAATCATCGTTGGTTCATGAAATTCATAAACCCATCACGGAAAAAAGAGGATATTTTTTACATGGTAAGTTTGATCAACTGGGCAGAAATATTCCTTATGCATCGTTAATTCAATCATTTAAAGATCTTGTCCATCAACTACTCACCGAAAGCAGCGAAAAAATTGATTTTTGGAAAACCACTATCATTAAAGCTTTAAATCCAAATACCCAACTCATCATCAATGTCATTCCCGAATTAGAGTTAATCATCGGCCCCCAGCCTGATGTACAGGAACTTTCAATCGCTGATTCACAAAACCGGTTTATCAGGGTTCTGCAAAATTTTATCAATGTTTTCGCCCAGAAAGAGCATCCGCTGGTTCTCTTTCTGGATGATCTACAATGGGCAGATCCGTCTTCTTTAAAACTGATTCAGCTATTGATGAATAATCATGATATTCGGAACCTTTTTTTAATTGGCGCGTATAGAGACAACGAGGTCGGTGCATCCCACCCTTTGATACTGACAGTAGAAGAGATGGTAAAATCAGGGAACAACATTAAACATATCCACCTCTCCCCTTTGGTAATCGAAGACGTCACCCTGCTGCTCAATGATACCCTTCATGTCGAAACAGAAATATCAGAACCCTTAGCAGATCTTGTTTTTCAAAAAACCCAGGGAAATCCGTTTTTCGTCAATCGTTTTTTAAATTCGTTATATGATGAAGGATTACTGAGTTTTAGCCAAAAAGGGGGGCATTGGCAGTGGAATACCGCCAGCATCAAAGACGCTGATTACACTGATAATGTTGTTGATCTAATGGCAAGTGATATTAAAAAATTACCGAAAAGTAGCTATCAGATCATTTCACTGGCAGCCTATATTGGCAGCCAGTTTTCACTGAATATTTTGTCCATTGTCAGCGAGCAACCCCCTTTAATCGCTTTTTCACAACTATGGCCAGTGATCCAAAAAGGCCTCGTTCGGCCCATTGGCAATACTTACCAGCTTCTGACAAACATCAACAAAGGCGATTTTGAAGCCATCCGATCCACAGAAAAAATATTATTGAGTTTTCTTCATGATCGAGTTCAGCAGGCAGCATACTCTCTGATTCCGGAAGATGAAAGACCCGGACTGCATTATCGGATCGGTAAATTACTGCTGAGCCACTTTAATGATCAGGAACGTGAAGAGAAGATATTTGATATTGTTAATCACTTAAATCTAGGCAGCCAGTTTATTCTTAATCCAGCTGAAAGAGAAAAGTTCGCCCATTTAAATTTAAAGGCTGGAATAAAAGCAAAAGATTCTATCGCGTACGAAGCCGCTTCAAAATATTTCGCTGCCGGAGTTAGCCTACTAGAAGTAAATAGCTGGCAGACTCAATATAACTTGACGTTTTCCCTTCACCTGGAAAAAGGGGAAAGTGAATACCTTTGCGGAAATTTTGAACAAGCTGAGTACTATTTTAACAGTATTCTACAGCAGGCTGAATCCAATATAGAAAAAGCTCAGGTTTATAATAGTAGAATTATATTATATACAAACCAAACCCGTTATGAAGATGCCGTTAAGGCAGCTATTGAAGGATTAAAACTTTTTGGAGTGCATGTTCCTCTCTCCCCTGGTAAATATAGGGTTGGCTGGGAAATTCTGAAGTCAAGGTTTTATCTCCGCGGCAGAAAGGCAATGGATTTATTGGACACGCAAAATACTCGTCCGGAAGCCGAAACTATCATGACATTGATGATGACTGTCGGACCGGCAGCACTGTACGTAAAACGGGATTTGCTGAATCTATTTGTGCTGAAACTGGTAAACCAGTCGCTGAGACACGGCAATACCAAAGTATCGGCGTTAGCATATGTCACATACGCGATGATTGTGGGATCGATATTGGGTGATCTGAAATCAGGATTTGAATTTGGAAAAATGGCATTGGAGCTGAACAAAAGATATAATAATATCAGTCTGCACAGCAAGATCTATCATATATTTGCTCTTTGGTCGAGCCATTGGAGACAACATGCACGGAAAAATATTGAATACTGCCGAAGCGCCATTCAAATGGGTATGGAATCAGGTGACCAGATATATGTTTGCTATGCCGCGTCTGTCCTCTCTTCAACCCTTATTATTACGGGAGAACCGCTACCTCATATTTACCAGGAACTCAACAAATACTACGACCTGGTTAATCAGGCCAATTATCAGGAACACAGAGTAGAAGTCCTGATTTACCAAAATTTTGTCTCTGTACTACTGGGTAACGATTTAGATGACAAAAATTCAGATATAGACAGCGTTAAACAAAAAGAGCTTTTGGAAATATTAAAGAATTTTCCACATAAAGGCATGCTCACCGAATATAGCCTGTTTGAAATCCAACATCTGTTTTTGATGAGGAGATATCATGATGCTTACCAGATTGTAAAAAAGAACGATACATTTGTTGACAAAGTTTTTTTAGGACATCTGGAACTGGCAGAATTCTATTTTTATGCATCACTAGTTCTTTTAGCGGTATATCCGGATGTTTCAGCCCGTGAACAAAAATCTATCAATAAATCCCTCAACAAAAACCGAAAAAAGCTGAAAAAGTGGGCAGACAACTGTAAAGAAAATTTCCAGCATAAATTTTATCTAGTTGAAGCCGAGTTTGCCCGAATCAGTGGCAGATATTTGGAAGCCATGACTTTTTATGAAAATTCCATCCTTTCGGCTAAAGAGCACAAATACCTTCAAAATGAAGCTATTGCCAACGAATTAGCAGCCAATTTTTACCACTCAATCGGCCATGCTAAAATTGCAGAATTGTTTTACCGGGAAGCTATTTTTCAATATAAAGCATGGGGAGCATCGACTAAAGTCAAGGATTTGGAGCAGAAAAGCCCTTACCTTTTTAGCGGGGAAACCTTTTCAAATCCGTCAATAGAAGCATATGCGGATAGTCCGGTTGGGATTCCATTAACTAAAGTATCCAACACCATCGATATCACATCTGTAATCAAAGCATCTCAGGCAATTTCAAGAGAAATTCGCATCGAAAACCTGCTTGAACATTTGTTGAGTACATTGATAGAAAATGCCGGCGCCCAACGGGGTGTCATTATTCTGGACCGTGAAGGTGAACTTTATATTGAAGCGGAACAAACCATTGAGTCCCAAAGTGCTCAAATCTACCATTCTATTCCGGTTAAATCATATGACCGGATTTCAGCCGCAATTATCAATTATGTAAAAATTACAGAAAAAAGTGTTGTTATTAATGATGCGACCAAGGACAAAACCTTTGGTACAGATCCATATGTTATAAAAACCAGCCCCCGATCCATTTTATGCATTCCGGTAATGAGGCAGTCGGAGCTGTTGGGAATTCTTTATCTGGAACATAACACATCAACACATGTTTTTACAGACAATCGAATCGAACTACTCAGTATTCTACTTACTCAGGCAGCAATTTCCCTTGAAAATGCGCGTTTATTTGAGGAAAGATTAAAGATCGAACAGGAGCTCAAAAAACATCGGGATCATTTGGAAGATAGAGTGGCAGAACGAACCGCCGAACTCGAAAAAGCCAAAGAACTGGCAGATAATGCAAATCGTGCCAAAAGTGATTTTCTGGCCAACATGAGCCATGAAATGAGAACCCCCATGCATGCGATCCAGGGATATGCAAAACTGGGCCTTAGTAAATTGAATCTGATTTCTAAAGATAAGTTATCTACTTATCTTAACGAGATCTATCAAAGCGGTGAACGTTTACTGAAGCTGATTAACAACCTTTTAGATCTTTCAAAACTTGAAAGTAGAAGCGTTGATTACCTGTTTGAACCTGCTTGTTTGGAAAGTATCATAAAAGACATTATCGAAGAGTACAAGGTTCTGGCGTCTGAAAAGAATATTGAAATTCAGCTTCAGTCTAACATTGGCAGTCAAAAAAGTATTATGGACCCAATAAAAATCAGGCAGGTTCTGGTCAACTTACTTGCCAACGCCTTCAAATTTTCCCCACCGGATAAAGCCATATCGATGACACTGGACAAACAGGAAAATAATATTTTAGTGGCTGTCAGAGATCAAGGGATCGGCATTCCTGAAGATGAGCTAAAAATGGTATTCGACAAGTTTACCCAAAGTAGTAAAACTCGCACCGAGGCTGGTGGGACAGGATTAGGACTTTCCATTTGCTCTCAGATTATTTCAGATCATCAGGGTAAAATATGGGCAAACAATAACAAAGAGGGGGGAGCCACTTTTTATTTTACGCTCCCGGGTTATCAACCTGCATAAACAAACCATCTCCAATTACATCAGGCTGTATTTATTAGCTTACCGAAGACAATACATATTTCTTTTTAACTCAATCATTGCGGTTTATCAAGACGAGAAAAGAAATTGCTACGAGCGGCCTGTGCATTTTCCATTTTATCTTCGAAACTCACTTCCTCAAATGGCGGATTTTCGAAAAATTCGGTCCCGATTTCCCGGATAAACCGAGAAGGTTCGTTATGGACCCACTCCCCATAAACCATTCTGGCTCTAGACGTACTCAATCCCAGTACCTCTTTAGCCCGCGTAATGGCTACATAAAAAAGTCTCCTCTCCTCTTCTACGGAATCGTCTTGAATTGCTCGGTGGTTTGGAAACTGTCCATCTGCCAATCCGACAATGGCCACATAGTCAAATTCGAGTCCTTTAGCTGAATGCACTGTCAAAAGGCTGACCTTGCCTGAATCCATATCCAAATCATCCGTATCGGTAAAAAACGTCACATATTCCAAAAAATCGGTGAGTGTCGCCGATTTATCTTCTTTACTTCTACGATCACCATATAGATAAAGTGTATTGATAAATTCCAGATAGTTGGTCACCCTCATCTCTCGAACATGATCCAATTTTTCGTTTTTTTCAATTTCAGCTTGAAGGTTGACCCGCTTAAAAAACTCCTGAAATACCTCATAAAAAGGCTGGTTTTTCAGTTTTTCTTTATATTCATGAATCAAATCCACAAACGATAGAATACTTTTTTTGGCACGGGTTTTAAGTTCATCTATCTCATCAGCGTGTTCCATCATCTCAAACAATGAAAAACCTTTTTCAATGCGTTTTTTTGTTAGAAACATGATCGTGTTTTTTCCGATATCACGGCGAGGGTAGTTAATGATCCGTAACAGACTCATTTCATCATTGGTATTATGCAGAAATCTCATATATGCCAGACAGTCCTGAATCTCCTTTCGATCAAAGAACTTTGTCCCGCCAATAAGTTGATATGGTATTCCTTCATTCCTCAACTGCTCTTCTATGGCTCTCGATTGGAAATTGGAACGGTATAAAAAAGCGAAATTTGACCAGGGCTTTCCACTGGAATACTTAAAAACTTTCATCAATGATACCACTTCTTCCAATTCCTCTCTGGGATCTCCCTCTTCTGTCCATTGGATCAATGCACCGTCTTTCACATTGGTCCAGAGATTTTTCGACATTCGCTCCCGATTATTGGAAATCACATCGTTGGCAGCACTTAAAATCACATCCGTCGAGCGATAATTTCGCTCCAGTTTAATAACTTCAGCATCGGGGAAATCGTTTTGAAAATCCAGAATATTTCTAATATCAGCGCCTCTCCAGCCATATATCGATTGATCGTCATCACCTACCACACATAGTTTTTGGGTATGCTTGGTCAGGTACTGAATCAGTTGGTATTGTACCCGGTTGGTATCTTGATACTCATCAACCATAATATATTCAAAACGGTGCTGCAGGGGTTTGACTTCTTCAGGAAAGCGCTTGAATAAATCGATGGTGAGATATAAAATATCTTCGAAGTCAAGTGCATTATATCCTTTGAGCGTTCTGTTATATTCCTGAAAAAGCATACCGGTGACCTGGGCAAAACTATCGCTGGTCTGATTTAAAAAATGATCAGGTCCCTTGCCTTCACCTTTGATTTTCATGATTTCAAAAAACGTTGCTTTTAGATTATAAACCTTATTATCAATATTCTCGTCTTCGAAAATCGTTTTTAAGGTCGCCATTTGACCGGCAGTATCGAATATAACAAAATCTTTTTGATAACCCAGCAGATGAATATATTCCCGTAAAAAACGAACACATAATGAATGAAATGTTGTAACGGTGACGCCTTTCGTCTGACCGCGAAGTAAGGATTTAACTCTCTCTTTCATCTCCTGTGCTGATTTGTTGGTAAAAGTGAGAGCTAAAATTTCAGATGGGGAAACATGATTATTTGCAATCAGATGAGCAATTCGATAGGTAATCACCCGGGTTTTTCCACTTCCAGCTCCGGCAAGCAGTAAAACCGGTTTTTCGGTGGTTTGTACCGCTTTTTTCTGTTCTGGATTGAGATTTTCTAAACTAAAATTTGACATCTTAAGAATTCTTTGTAATGAGAAACTAAACCAATCAATGGTCAAAAAAAGGGCAAATGAATATTGAACTATTAGCACCTGCGGGGAATTTAGAAAAGCTGAAAATTGCGATACAATATGGAGCAGATGCTGTTTATTTTGCGGGTCAGCAGTTTGGACTGCGAAGTGCTGCCGATAATTTTTCAATGACAGAAATTGAACAGGCAATCAATTTTGTTCATGAAAAAAATAAAAAAGCATATATAACGGTAAATTCTGTCTTGCACGACGAAGAGTTGAGTCGATTGCCCGATTTTTTAAAAGCTCTGAATGCTTTACAACCCGATGGTGTCATCTGTTCTGATCGGGGTGTGATTCATTTGGTCAGCCAACACACCCAAATTCCGATACATGTTTCTACACAGGCGTCTGTTTTAAATTCCTACCATGCGGAAATTTTCCGGAAAGCCGGCGCAAAAAGAATTGTCGTTGGTAGAGAACTTAGCGTTAAAGAAGCCGGAACCATCAGAAAAAAAACAGGTATAGAAATTGAAATGTTCGTTCATGGTGCCATGTGTATGGCATATTCCGGGAATTGTTCCCTCTCTACCTATATTGCCGGCAGAGACAGTAATCGCGGTGGATGTATCCAAAATTGCCGTTTCAATTACACCTTATATCCACCGGGTCAACCCGAGTTTAAATCGCACTTTTTAAGTTCCAAAGACTTATGTGGTATTTACCTGCTCAAGGATTTTTTGGCAGTTGGCATTGACTCCCTTAAAATTGAAGGCAGAATGAAGAGTAACCTCTATATTGCATCAACAGTCAGATCTTACTCACAAGCCATCAAAGAGCTTACACAACAAGATATTTGGCGGCCGGATTACTGGTTTAAAGAGTTAACAAAAATTCCCCATCGAGAATACACAACGGGCTCTTTAAAAAAACCAGCGGAACTTGATTCCGTTTATAATCAACCCAAAGAAACCTCTAGTGAGTATAAACTGGCAGGAACTGTGCTAGAGGTAGACTCTGATAAACAACGATTTGCTTTTCAGGCGAAAAACAAATTAATCAATGGGGAAACAATTGAAATTTTACCCTTTACTGGAGAGATAATAGACATCAGAATCAATGATCCGGTTAATATCGTTGAAAAACCCATTCCGGTTATTCAACCGGACAACACAGTCTGGCTTCCTTGGCAGGAGGGAATTGAGCCAAATAATGTTGCCCGTTATCTTAAGGTAAATCCAACTACTTAGGCAGAAGTGTTGGTAATTGACAAATCAGGGACAAGTAAATTGGGGGACATGTACTTGTTACGTGTACCCTGATTTACGGCGACAATTTTAAGTAACAAGCAGGCAAAAACAGGCACCAAACTACCTTCAATCAGGTCCCTGAGCGAAGTCGAAGGGGACTCTCTCAGAACACTTTGTCCCTTCGACTTCGCTCAGGGACCTATTAAGTGATAAACAGGCAAGAACAAGCTCCAAACTACCGCGACTCAGTGATTTAAAGCTTGTTACTTTTCTTTTTAGGCGGGTTTGCCCGTTGGGGTACTGAATAGTTAGAGATAAATCAAGTCGCTATCTTATAAAAGTGATTGAGTCCCTGCTTTAATTAATCCTGCTCTTCCCATTTTGATCCCCATTGATCAACCACCTCAACCAGCGCATTTTTTTGCTGTTCATTCATCAAGCCGTGCAGTTTTACGAAATCAGGTAATCGTGATTCCATGGAATCAAAAAGCAACTGGATATTGCTATTGAATTGGGTTCTGACTTTTTCTGCATTAAAAGTTTCCGCTGCAAATTCTTCCATCATGATTTTTCTTAATTGATGATTGCCAACCATTATATCCACTGAATCTGTTGCGATTCCAGCTACCAGAACTTTAAGTGCATCAACCTGTTCAACTGTCAAATCAAAATCCTTAAAATGATGAGAGCGTTCACTTCGGTTTTTTCGATGCCAGCGATGTCCATGAGAACGACTTTCTGACATGTCTTTTCTAAAGTCCAAAACCTTGTCCTTCTGCTCCTGAGAAAAAGTGGCATGAAGTTCGGCAAATTCAGTAACTAATTCAGCCGATAGATCCAAAACCGTATTTTTCACCGTTTTTAATTCACTATTGACCTTGGTTGCATCAAACTGCTCTGACTGAAGCTCAGACTTTAATAGTGTTTTCAGTGAATCCCGATAATCTTTAAACTGGGGATACCCTTTTTTCACTGTGTTTGCAATGGGTTCTAATTTAGCATCCTGCGCATCACTGAAATCCATATAACTGGACACCTTATCCCCTGCCCAATCAATCTTTCCATCAAATGTGCTGGGGGCACACCCTATCAATGTAAAACCAGATACTAACACCACCAGAGCGGTTAAAACTTTTTTCGAAAGTTTCATAATTTTCTCCTCAATTAAATTTTAAAATATACGAACCTTAACTCTGGTTATAGAATATCTCATCTGTATATTAAATCTTTTCTGAATTGTAAGACTTTGTAACAAATCGTAACATTCCTCAACAAAGTGTGATTAGATTTTACTTTATCACAATCAAAAATTATAATAAAACCACTCATACTTCATATTCAATTACAATTATTAAAAAACACTCGATGAAAAATTTATTTAATTATCTGCAAACTGGCCAGGACACCATCAATGAGAAGATTTTTGACTCCTTCTCAAACTGGATGTTTGAAGGAAATGACACTACCAGTAAACTGTCCCGGATTTTTTTACGCTGGTCCATCATGTATATTATTCAAAATTCCGAAGATCAAAAACCAGACAATGATCGTTTTTTCGCATTTTTTCAGCAATTTGATCGAACCGATTTTGATTCCTTTTTGAACTACCTTTCTCATGATGTATTGATTGCCGTACAGATCGAAAAAACACTGGGGAACGATCAGATAGATGAATTTTCCGGAGACAATCAATCCAGCTATTGGTATTTTTTAGGTATCATTGCAGATCATATCGAAAATAAAAATCTTTTCCCGAAGCAATCCGTAACAAAAACGACATCACTAAAACCTAAATCAGAAAAACAGGAAGCGGAAATAATACCAGAAATTGGAACACCGCTTTCAGAAGAGGGGCAAAAAAAAATATCCAGTGTTTTTTTTATGATATTTATCGGGTTGATAGCGGCGTTTTTCTTTTTTAATTTCTTTCTGTAAGAAATTAAAAAACATTTAACAAGCTGATAAGTAATCCAGGGTAATCAAATAAAAACCATTCTCCTTGTCATCCTCGCGAAAGCGGGGATCCAGGAATTACATTGCTGACTTTCATTCCGGAGACTAGATTCCCGCTTTCGCGGGAATGACAACAATAGCAATGATGTGAAAAAATTTCATGCGATTGTCCTAGCCCAGATAAACTGGATAATTATTTACTGTCAATTGATCAAAGGATGTGCTTGACGGTATCGTTTAAATTTATCCATTTGCCCATTTTGATAATAGTACTGTCTTAAACGATAGTAGAAAAGACGGCTGTATTTGTGTTTAAACGTCTGCATATCTTCCAATAAAGGGATCGCTTTTCCAAACATACCCGTTGCTCCCAGATAAAGGGTATATTCCTGTATTAACTCCACATGACGTGGCCAAATCTTTAATCCCCTTTCCAATAGCTTAATCGCTTGTTCAATTTTATTTTGTTGCACCAATGCCTCTGCCAAAACCAGCTGAATTCGACCTTTTCCTTTGGGGAATGCAACATAAGGTGTTAACAAGGGAACAACTTTATCGATTTGTTTCATCTTAATGGACAGCTTTGCCTGAACCAAAGCAACTTCCAAATTTTCGGGGAATAATCCTTTAATTCGTTCCAAACGCTTTTCCGCACCTTGAATTTTTCCCTGACGAATTTCCATATCAGCCATTTGCAATTCAATATCTTTAGAAAACTGGCGGTTCTGGGCTTTACTAAAAAGCAGGCCGGCATTAAAATAATCCCCTTTTTCCTTTGCAATAACGGCTTTAATATAAAGTACCTCTGGATTACTGGAATCTAAAACATAGGATTCAAGTCGTTTAGACACTTCTTCCCATTTGCCTTCCTCCAGCAATGATTTGAGATAATAGATTTTAATGCGATGATTACCCGGCTCTAATTCCAACGCCTTTTTTAGTGCCCAATCCTCCCCGATAAAATCATTTTGTCCCTGATAAACCTTTGAAAGATAGAAATATGCTTCTGCGTAATCCGGATCGATATCCAGACTTTTTTGGATGGATCGTTCCGCAGCAATCCATTTTCCCTCAACCAGATCAAACTCTCCTGACAGTAAATGCAATTCAGCTGACTCAGGGTGGGTTTTAAGTAGTTGGACAACCTCCTTTTTAAGATTATTATCTTGAGAAATCCGAGACTGGCATTTAATAGATAATAATTTAGACTTTAAGCTTTGTACTTTGAGTTGTTTGATGATTTCATTCGCTTCAGTAAATAATCCGGCTCTAAATTTAATTTCTGCCAATGCATAGAGAATCTGATCATTCTCGCCAAATTTTTTCAACCAGCTCTCCAAAAGCATTTTTGCTTTAAACGTTGATCCAATTGAGTAATAAATCCGGGATAATAATAAATTACCTTCAATGGAATCCGGCTTAATTTTTAAGGCTTTTTTAAGGTTGAAGATGAGAAGAGAAAACTCTGTCGGGAGCTTACTTTTGGTTGTTGTGGAAGATACGACGGTGGAAGATGTTGTTTTGGTATTTGCCAGTTTGGGTTCGATGACCTGTCTAAACTTTATTTGCGCCCAGGCGAGATGTGCATCAAAATAAAGCGGTTCTATGGAAATAGCAGCCTCCAGCTGTAACAACGCATCTGCTCTTTTCCCCACCTGTTCATATGCTAACGCAATCAGATAGTAGGCTTCCAAAAAACGGTTATTGAGTGTTAAACAGCTTTTAAAATGATTGATGGCGCCAAAATGATTATGTGAATAAAGAGCAATTTTACCCGCCAGCAGACGATGGTGGTCAACCAGAGGTTCGATTAAAATCGCCCGATTAATCTCTTTTTCTGCCGCTGACAGATCTCCTATTGCGTAAAATACCTTTGCCAATTGGTAGTAAAGGTCTGCGTTTTGACTATCTTTTTCGATCAATTGTCGATAGCTTTGAATCGCTTCATCAGATCTGCCCTGAGTCACCAAAAGGCTGTTTTCAATCTCATTACTATTGGAGGTACATCCCACCGATAAAAACAGACCTATCAATAGCGCCCCAATCAGTCTATAGAACAATTTTGTATCTGTTTTGTTCCTTGACATAAATTTCCTTCCGTTTCCAAATAAATCGTTAAATTACTGTTTCGGTTATATTGATATATTCATGTATTTCTGATTCACCTGGCCACGAAATAGCCGAAAATCAATCAAATTTGTAACTGTTCAGTACCCCAACGGGCAAGCCCACCTAAAAAGAAAAGTAACAAGCTTCAGATCACAGCATCGTGGTAGTTTGGAGCTTGTTCTTGCCTGTTTCTCACTTAAAAGGTCCCTGAGCGAAGTCGAAGGGACAAAATGTTCTGAAAGAATCCCCCCTTCGACTTCGCTCAGGGACCTGATTGCAGGTAGTTTGGGGCCTGTTTTTGCCTGCGTGTTACTTAAAAGTGTTGTTGTAAATTAGGGGACACGATACAAGCATCATGTCCCCTAATTTGGACTCTTATTGAGCTAATACTCTCCATTAAATATCAATACTTTTTCTGACTCATTACCATAGCGGTCCACATATCGTCCATACAGAAGCGCTTCATGAAAATCTGACAATGAAAACGTCCCTTCCCGTAAAGGCTCTGAATTAACAGAATATTCTACTTTCGGAAAGCCGTACTTATTGATCCGATAAAGATTCAAGCCATAAAACCGGTCCTGTGTAACTAAATTTCCATTTTCTGCAATCACATGCCGAACGGTTTCATATTGGGGTTGCCAAGACAGATAAAGGAAAAACCCCTTGTTTTTATCAAGCACTCTTTTTTTCACCTGAACAACCGGCAAAGGGATTTTTATCGGTTTCACTGGCTCTATCTGGTTCGTGACCGTCGATAGATCTCCGTTTACCCGCACAAAATCAATGGTGAACAATGAATGCCCAATATCAATATTATTTAGGTAAATATCAGACGGAATTCCCAGTTCATAATGACTTTCATTTTGATTCCAAATAAAAGGTTCTGTTTCATTTTTCCAGGAAATAGGTTCACTTTCAATTTTTTTTGTCTGCGGATAGACCCGAATTATCCCTTCCAGCTTTGATTTACAAGAGTAACATTGGGACTGCTTTTTATATATGTTGATTCTAAAGTAATCGATAGATGTCAGTGAGCTTGATAGTTCTTTCTTTATTGGCGCTAAAGGCTTACTCTTTTTTTGAAGTTCTTTTACCGGTAGCGACCATCGAATGTACAAAGCTTCCCCTCTAAAATTCAACTTCACATCTTTAATCTTTGGTAAATCTACCGAAACCGTCTGGTAGGGTTCTGGCGCTGTCCGGTAGCCACATGAGAGACAAACCGAAGATATCAGTAATATAATAATCGGCTTCAAAAGTTTCATTTAAAACCTTGAGAGAAAATTGAGTCCCAATTGATTTGAATATGACATCACATATCCACTGGCAATCGGTGTTTGATGTTGCCAGTGGATAAAAAAGAAATCGCTGAAAAAATACTTAACCTCTCCATGTAAAATATAGCTGAATTCAGAAAAATAACTACTTTCACTGTCTACTGCTATTGAACTGCTGTATAAACCCAACTTATAAATAAATTGAGAATAGCCCACCCCCAAATCCACATATAATAAGTTAGGAATTATTGAGAACGAATAACCGACAGATAAAACATCCTGGGTAAATTGAATACTATTATAGCTGTTTCCCTGATGAGTCACTACCTGATCAAACTTATTAGCGTCGTTAATTAGATGATAGCTGAAACACAGTTGATTCAACACACAGCCAAATTTGAGATAGGGGGTCAAAATTGGCTGAAATGAGGGTAAATAAGAGGTTGAGACGCCGTTCGAATGTCGACTACCTCCATCAAAGGCAAAAAGACTGTTTTG
>Ga0307989_1000184_pt1 | contig 45415 bp, 40 predicted proteins | sample EllFjometagen185_FD_203164 | JGI IMG/M metagenome (GOLD analysis project Ga0307989, IMG submission 203164) | Marine microbial communities from Ellis Fjord, Antarctic Ocean - #185 | ecosystem: Environmental > Aquatic > Marine > Unclassified | place: Southern Ocean | collected 2014-10-08 | reverse complement strand
TCTTTTTGGTTCCCATGTTTCGGCAGCTATAAAAAAGCGACGGCAGGCAGAAGAGAATTTTAAAAAAATCAAAAAAAAATATCGCAATATTTTAGAGGAAATTAAAGAAGGGTATTATGAAGCGAATATTCGCGGGGAGTTAAAATTTATTAATACTTCAATGTGCAACCTTTTGGCACGAGATGAAATAGAAATCATAGGCACAAGTATGATTTCCCACCTGGAGAGTAAATACATTCCCGGCTTTAATACTTTATTTAATCAAATAAAAAATAATCAGGAACGCTCCGGTACCATAAAATGTAAAATTAAGCTCAAAAGAGGGGAGTTGAAAAATGTCGAAATATCTGCTTCTCAGATATTAGATGATGATCTAAAAATAGCTGGAGTCAGTGGGATTGTCAGGGACATCCCCTAAGGAATTTACTCGCAAAATTTTAATTTTCAAAAGGTATTGAATTTTTCAAATCCTCTATGAAAAATTTTTGTTAATACAAACTATTGTTTAGGGGTTACAGGCGTAACCATTTTTATTATGTTTTTAAGTGTATCAACACTGGGTTGAAAATATGTTTTTTTGATCTCCTCAACTTTATCATTCCGATCTTCGATTTTTGTTATGATTTCCTGTATTTCAGATTCTTTTTTCTCAGACTTGGTTTTCGGTGTTGTTTGTACCATGGTTCCATCGAGAGAAAAACTGCCTCTTTCCCCTGGCGGTTTCTGACAGTTACTGAAATAGTGGACCCCATTTTCAACCCAGTGATAATATCCAGCTTGAACGATACATGGCCAGACGAGCAAAAGTATAAACACAATAAATTTTTTCATCATCCACCTCCATTTTTTACAAAACATACCATCCCTTGACCCATCTGTAAATCTATGCGACTCCCTATTTTGTTTAATATATCGAAATATAAAAGAGAGTTTTTAAAATGGGGTTGTTTAAAGAGGCGTTAATATATTTGCCTTATTTTGAAAGAATGATTTGCATTGGTTTAAACGTTAAAAACCATATAATGCTGAACGCAAGTTTATGTACATTTGATTATCCAGTGTATACATGCTAAATTTATCAATAGCTGAAATTAATAATTATGAGATACTCTCAAAAAATAGTGCAGGGCTGGTATAATTTAGAAGCTAAATTTATTCCCCCAAAAGCATGGGACAGCGATCTTTTAACACTATGGCGGGAAAAAATTGTTTTTTTCCTTTTCTTTTTTTCGGCAGTACTAGGTCCGTTTGCTTTGATACCCTCCTTGATCCTATCTTTTAACGAAGGATTATGGGGTGTTTTCATTCTGGATTCCTTTGCATATATTATTATTCTGGTAGTATTATTTTCCAAAAAATTTTCTCTTAAGCATAAAACCTGGATTTCTTTTTTTCTTTTTTATTTTCTCGGAACTGTGCTTTTGTTCATACTCGGGTTTTACGGTGGCGGATATATCTGGCTTTTTGGAGCCTCTTTGATTGTTGGTGCGATGTTAGGACTCAAAGCTGTCGGTATTGCCCTGGGGATTAATTTTTTTGGGTTAGTTATAGTTGGAGTTTATATTGCATTTGGATCACCCGCATGGGTTTTTGGTATTGAAAATGCTCTTGAAAAATGGGTGGTCATGATTGCTAATTTTATGTTGATCAACACTTTGGTTACCTTACTTGTTGCAGTTATGCTGAACAGCATGAAAACAGCCCTGACAAGAGAACAAAAAACTGCAATGGAACTTAGAGAAAAACGTGAAGAACTCATGGCTATATTCAAAGCAAGTCCTGATCCTGTCATAGTATATGATAGCCTTGACCATGTCCAATATCTCAATGATGCTTTTACAGCCACCTTTGGTTGGAATCTGAACGAAGTCCAAGGCAGAAAAATTCCTTTTATCCCAGAAGGACAGCAAAGAATTTATAGTGATATTTATTTGAACAATGCAGGTGAGTTTAAGGAGACAGCAATACGATTTGAATCACAACGGTTCACAAAAGAAGGCAAGCTTTTGGATGTTTCATTGAGTGCGGCTCCCATCAAGGGGAATATGGGGGATATTGTAGGAATAGTTGTTAATATAAAAGATATCACCAAAAGAAAAATGTTGGAGATAAACCTTCAACAGGCTCAAAAAATGGAATCAATCGGCACCCTCGCCGGAGGCATAGCTCATGATTTCAATAATATTTTGTCTCCTATCATGGGTCATACAGATATGCTTTTAATGGATACCTCTGAAAATAATCCATTCCGGGATAGCCTGAATCAAATTCACACGGCCACCTTAAGAGCCAGGGATCTGGTAAAACAGATCCTTGAATTTTCTCGTCAAGGGAGCAATGAATTTACACTGATGAAGATGCAACCAATTATTAAGGAAGCATTGAGACTTATCAGATCTACAATCCCCACAACTATTGAAATCAAACAGGATATAAATCCAAACTGCGGTATAATCAAAGCTGATCCAACACAAATTCATCAGATTGTAATGAATCTTTCAACCAATGCTTATCATGCCATGGACGAAACAGGCGGGGAGTTGAAAGTAAGCCTGAAAGAAATGGAATTGGGGCAGAACAATATCATTGCTCCTAATATGAAACCAGGAGTTTATGCTTGTCTAAGTATATCTGATACAGGCATAGGCATGGATAAAGACTTAAGCAAAAAAATCTTTGATCCATTTTTCACCACAAAAGCAATAGGCAAGGGAACTGGAATGGGACTTTCAGTGGTGCATGGTATTGTTACCGCAATGGGAGGAACTATCCGTGTAAGTAGTGAACTTGAAAAAGGGACGGAATTTCATATTTATTTCCCAATAGAAAAAAAACCTTTTAAAGAAAACAATACCCATGCTGAAGGACAAATTCCGGGTGGTACTGAACACATCCTTTTTGTGGATGATGAGGAAAGTATAATTGCTTTTGGAAAACGAATGCTGGAGCGTTTGGGGTATCAGGTTACTTCACATTCCAACAGCCTTGAAGCTCTTGAAGTTTTTCGCTCCAATTCCAAAAATTTTGATTTGGTCATCACTGATATGACAATGCCGAATATGCCTGGAGATAAACTATCAGTGGAACTGATTAAAATACGCCCTGATATCCCTATAGTGCTTTGTACAGGGTTTAGCGAGGCCATGTCTGAAGAAAAGGCAGCTTTACTAGGCATTAAGGGTTTCCAATTGAAACCGGTTGTGATGAAGGATTTCGCCCGAAAGATACGTAAAGTACTGGATGAATAAATAAAAAAACCTTTAATGATATTAAAGATTTAAGTAAGGGGGCTTTCCCATGAAAAAAAAAACAGTGTTTTATCTTATTTTGATGATAGCATTTTACATTTCTTCTTGTTATGCCCAAGATTGGGAATTAATAGGAGAAAAAAAAGTTGTAGGGAAAAAAAAAATTACAGATATAACAATAAACAACCAGGGGACCTCCTACAAGAAAATTAGATTCGGTGTGAAAAATACTGCCTTAACTATTAGAAAGATTATTGCATATTCGCAGGACGGACAAAAGTATGAAATCGATTCTCCAAGTTACATTAAAAAGGATGAATTTTCACCTTCAATTTCATTTTCTGGAAAAGGAATCAAATTAATCAGAGTCAGATTGATCTACCGTACAAAAAAGCATGTAATAGTACAACTATATGGAATAAAGTCACCCGCTTAAATTACACACAAATTTTTTTAATGAAAAAAATTTTGATAATATAAAATGGAAAATGCCAAAAGACCGAGAATGAAATTGAATGGGGATAAAGATTGGTTGGTATATTTATTAAAATGTTCTGATCATTCTTTGTATTGTGGGGTCACTAATGATCTTGAGGCCCGTATTTTTAAACATAATGCGGGCACAGCTTCAAAATATACAAGATCCAGACTCCCGGTGGAATTGGTTGCTGTTAGGAAAGATCTTACAAAAACTGAGGCTTTTAAACTTGAGTACCAGATTAAAAAACTTCCGGCAGAAAGGAAAATTATAACTTTAGGAAATGAGAATTTTTTAAAATGACAGGTGTTAAAATTTCATATGACCAATTAAGCTCAGAAGCGTTGAATGGTGTTATTGAAGAATTTGTTACCCGTGATGGCACAGACTATGGAGAAAAGGAAATTTCTCTTGAAACCAAAATTTTCCAGGTGCTTGATCAACTTAAATCCGGAAAAGCCGTCATTGTTTTTGACCAGGAATCACAGACCTGTAATATCGTTTCAACAATCAAGCCCTTATGAATAAAAGAAATAAATAATGAAAGTTAAATACAATTCACCTGTAATCCTGACCTACACCATGATTTCAATAATTGTTTTAACCTTTTTCAGTAAGAAAGTTTTGGCAATTTACTTTTCTTCTCCAGGCGATTTATCTTTTTTTGATCCATATTTTTATATCAGGCTGGTTTTATATATTACCGGGCATGGGAACTTTAATCATCTTATAGGAAATCTAATGATAATTCTCCTTGTCGGTCCCTTGCTTGAAGAAAAATATGGATCTGGTAAGCTTTTGGAAATGATTTTAATTACAGCAATTGCTACGGGGTTATTAAATGCTTTTTTATTTTCAAATTCCTTGATAGGTGGTAGCGGCATAGCGTTTATGCTGATTTTACTTGGTTCATTTTCTAATATTCGATCAAAAGAAATACCCCTTACCTTTATATTAATTGCTGTCCTTTTTATTGGGAGCGAGGTGATTTCAACATTGAAAATTGATCAAATTTCACAATTCAGTCATCTTGCCGGCGGATTTATTGGTGCTGGCTATGGATTCATTAGAAATAAAAAAAAATAAATTATAATTTTTATAATTAGAAAATGCCGACAACCTTTAAAATATTCATAGGTTTATTAAGCTTTACAGCTACAAAAAAGTGCCGGGTTATGGTATGTGAAGTGCCTGATAAATGAGATTTTTTTATAAACATAAATATGGAAAGGTTTTTTTAAACAATTTTTCTGCAAATGGTCAAGAGCGATATCAGATATGAGCAGATTGGCTATTAAATGGAAGAGGCTCAAAATTTAATTTTAAAAATAAGGATACGATAACAAATGAATAAAGAAAAAATGACCGGCGTAGTTACACCTATTCTGACGCCATTTAACGACGACTTAAGTTTTGCTCCTGATCTGTATGTCAGCCATGCAACCTGGCTGCTCGAGCAGGGTATTCACTATATCTCGCCATTTGGCACCACTGGTGAAGCATTAAGTCTGACTGTTAAAGAGCGTATGGCTGCCCTGGACACCTTGATTGAAGGCGGAGTTGATCCGGCAGTATTGATGCCCGGGACGGGGCTTTGCAACCTTGAAGATACTGTGACTCTTTGCCGTCATGCAGTGGATCTCGGGTGCGCGGCTGTTTTGACCCTGCCTCCATTTTTTTACAAGAACGCCAGTGACGATGGCTTGTATGCCTATTTTGTCCGCTTGATCGAGGTGATTAATCGTGCCGAATTGAGGATCTGCATGTACCATATTCCACCCCTGGCCGGGATAGGATTTTCTCCAGCACTTGCCGGCCGCCTGGCCAAAGATTTTCCCGAAAATATTGTGGCTTACAAGGATAGTTCCGGAGATTTTGAAAATACTAAGAAGGTGATAGCTGCTGCCCCGGATATTGCAGTGTTTCCAGGGTCAGAAACTTTTTTGCGTCAGGGTATGGAAAATAAAGGAGCAGGATGTATATCAGCAACCTGTAATGTGAATCCGGCCGGGATTCGGAATGTATTTGATGTGATAACCGGTGCAAAAGAAGGCAATCTTGATCAGGTCAATAATGAAATGGTGGCCTTTCGAAAGAATGTGGAAGGCTATGCACCAATTCCAGCTATGAAAGGAATACTTGCCCTGAAACGAGGTGATGCAAGATGGCGTAATGTGCGGCTACCTCTCTTGCCTGCAAGTGAGGAGAATACTTTAGAGTTGATCAAGATTCTTGGGGAAAGGCTTAAGCCTCTTTTTTAGATCATACTTTACCCTAATGTTGCATCAGTCAAGGGATACAGGACTAAGACAAACAGGTCTTTCCTGTATCCTTTGACGATTATTGCAGGTATGAAGGGAAAGGTATTATTTTTTAAATGTTATGGAGGCATCTTTGGGAAGTGCAAGGCCGGCGCTCACTTCCAATGCCTTTAAAATACCTGATATCACAGGGCATGATACATGGGGAATAGTTTTCAGGGAAATATCCAGTACCTGGGAATTAAGGGTGCCTGTTTCTTTGTCTTTAAACAGTTCAGTCATCATATTCAGCTCTTTTCCCCCAAGGATGGCATCGACTCTTTTCCAGTTAGGGCAATCGCTTTCTAACCTGAAACTGGCCTTGTAACCGGTTTTACCTTCTGCAAAAACCTGGGTTGTGAATCCGCAAATACCACCCGTTATTTCAACGTTGACCATTTTGTTATGATCCTCCTGTTTCTAAATTGGTTTTTAAATAGTTTCTTTAATTTTTTTAATATATTTCGGTGTTGTACCACAACAGCCACCGACAATTTCTACGCCAAGTGTTTTGATTTCTTTGATACTGTCCGCAAAAAAAAATTCATCTTCCGGATAAAATACGGTATTGTCTTTTGCGGCTTTTGGAAGACCTGCATTGGGTTGTATGATTACAGGTAAATCTGTGCTTTTTTTGATTTCGCAGGCCAGATCAATCATTGTGCCGCTGCCGATAGTACAATTGGCACCAACAGCCGATGCGCCGGCATTTTCCAATAATTTCATGCTGTCTTGAGGACTGCTCCCAAAGATAGTGAAAAATCCTTTTTTCATTTTTTTAAAGGTAAGGGAACAAAAAATCGGCTTTTCAGACACTGAGCGAACAGCTTTTATGGCAGCCAGTGCGATATTTATATCAAAAATAGTTTCAATAAGGAAAACATCCACTCCCTCATCTTCTATAAAACCTGCCTGCTGGGCAAAACAGTCCACAGCTTCATCAAATGAAACAGGGCCCATGGGTGAAAGCATATCCCCAAGAGATCCCAGTTCACCGGCTACATACTGGTCCTTGCCACAGACCTGTCTGGCAATCTTTACACCGGCCCGGTTCACATCCTCCACACTTTGGGTCACCCCCATTTTTTTCAATTTTATGGCAGATGCACCATATGTATTGGCACTTGCCACATCAGACCCTGCATCATAATAGGACTGGTGTATGTCTTTGATGATGTCCGGGTGATTTAAGTTCCAGAGTTCAGATGCTTCATCTCCTGTAATTCCTTTGCTGATCAGTATCGATCCCATGGCACCATCAAGGATGAGACCACCTTTATTAACCTTTTCAAGTATATCCATGTCTGACTGCTCTTCTTTTTGTTATTGTTTTTCATTTGCACTATCTTTATGATCATGCAGTAATAAGCTGATTATAATATTGAAATTTTATCTGTTTTGCAATATCAATATATTTTCAATAAATTTGGATTAATAGATGAAAAAGATAGAATGGTGTTGTAATTATTAAAATATAGAAAGGGAATCAATGACTTTTGTTGCCATAGATTTTGAAACAGCAACTGGAAAACGAACCAGTGCTTGCGCCATTGGGATAATAGTAGTTGAAAATAATAAAATCATAGAAGAGTATCAATCTCTTATACAGCCACCAGATAATGAATATTCTTGGTATAATATCAAAATTCATGGCATAACTGAACAAGATACGGTTAGTGCCCCTTTCTTCCCTGATATTTACCCTGAGATTAGAAAGCGTCTTGCCGGAAAAACCATAGTAGCTCATAATGAATCATTTGATAGAAGCGTTTTACAAAAAACAATGCAATATTATGATTTAGATTATTCTGAACTGAATCTTTCAAGCCAATGGGAATGTACTTTAAGAATATATAGAGAAAAAGGTTATTATCCGGCGTCATTGGATGTTTGCTGTGAAAAACAAGGGATTAAGCTCAACCACCACCAGGCCCTTTCCGATGCAAAGGGTTGCGCAATGCTTTATCTTAAACAAAACCTTTAGCTGTTAATTTTTAAGTGAGTCCTTACCGGGTTGAAAAATATATGTCTCCGTAGTATGCAGTTACTTTTTTTTTGGTATTGTCTGTATCGCTCATCAGCATAACAGCATCAATAAAACGGATGTCTTTACCGAATAAGTTTTTAAAGTCTTCATGAATATTTCTTTTTTCCCAGTGCCAGACAGATATTGGGGCTTCAGAAGAGCGCAATGCCGTCATGATGGCATTATCTTTAGCAAAGGCATTGGGCCAGGTTGACCATTTGGGAGAGTTTTTAGCCCATACATAATTCAGAGCTTTTGTATTCCAGAAGGCAAGCCCGCCAGAGACCACCACATAAATCCGGGCAGCATAATCATCACCGGATTTTAACTTTTCATCAAAAGCGCCGGACAAGCGGTTTCCAATTCGCCATCGCCAAATCAGGAACGGATATTTTTTAATATCAACTCTTATTTTTTTTATCAGGCCTGAGCTGCTGTTTTGGCTGACAGCCTTTAATACCATATCCCCATCTACCATGGCCTTGGAGTAGGCAGTTTGGCCAACAAATTTTTTCGGCAGCCATTCTGAAAGTTTTTGTTGTGAAAAATTTCCCACCCAAAGGATATCTGATTGTTCGGCATGGGTGAAAATCCCTGAAAAGATAAGGATTCCTAACACAAAAATAATAGGTTTTAGCTGTTTCATATCAATATTGTTTAAAATTTAATATTTCTGAATCTCACGGGTTTCACGTGACCTTTTATCCATAGGATTTTACCCAACCGAATAGAAAAAATGAGTATTTTTTTTGCCTTTCCAGCAGTTCTGCAATGTGCCAAATATTATGACCTGTTTTTTAAATAAGTACAATGTCTATAAAATCAGCATTCTGCAATTTGCCCCTGGCAAGCTTAGGCCAGGTAACCCAGAATGGAGCAGCTGTCTTGTTATTTGGAAATAAACCCTTATCTTTTAACAATGTTTTTTGGTATGATGGTGGTAATAATTGATTATTTTTTGGAGGTAAGTAATGAAAGTAGCCTTTCCCGTTAAAGAAAACAACGGATTGGAAAGTATCATTGACGAGCATTTTGGTGTTGCTGAAAATTTTTTAATTGTAGATTTGGAAACCCGGAAATTTGAACTCAGAGAAAACCAAAAACTTTCCACGGAAGAGTCTCATTGCAAAACAGGTGTCTTTAATAAAAAAGATCTGGTCGATGCAGTTGTTACATGGTGTATGGGAGATGGATCGCAAAGAAATCTTATGTCATCAAATATTAAAGTTTATCAAGCCCGGGAAAATACCATCCTGGAAAACCTGGAGCTTTTTGAAAAAGATAAACTCAAGCTGTTCCATATGTTTGATTTCTGTCAGATAAAAAAGAACAAAAAAGAAGGCGGATGCGGACACTAGAATCGGCTTTGATTTGTCAATAATAATTAAATAAATTTTGATATTATGTTTTAAAAGTTTTGTTCCAATCTTTTTTTAAAACTAAAGTTTTTGGAAAGTTAGTCTTAAGTACCTTTCCCCAGAAAATCAAGTAAAATGTTAGAATACTTTAAGGACAAGGAGAATATGTAATGTGTCGTTTATTTGCCCTTACCAGCAAGGAACCTGTATCTCCAATGCTGGCCATCAAAGCCCTCGATGTCATGAAAGAAGGGCATGATGGATCAGGTATGGGGCTCTTGCTTCAGGGTCTGGGCGGTCCCTTTGAAGAGATGAAAGAGGCACCGATTCTTTCCGGTATATTCAGCGAAGAAGGAATCCGACGTCTGGACCTTTTTATGATGGACCAGGGGTTTCTTACTAAATACAAAATTTCTTTGAAAATACCTAAAAAATCGGTTGAAAGTATACCCAGAAGAGGCTTGTACCTGATCAGAGCCTATGAACTGCCTGAAGGATGGGATACGCTTGAACAGGACGAGATTTCTAAAAGACTGATGTTGATCCGGCTGAAAATTCGTGAAATGGGAGAGGAGAAAAAAGATATGATAGTATTCTCTTTCTGGCCGGATACCATCATGATAAAGGAAATTGGTGACCCCATGCAACTGGCCGGTTATCTGGGTTTGGAACGCAAAGAGCTGAATGCCAGGGTGATTATGGCCCAGGGCAGGCAAAACACAAATTATGCTATTAATCTGTATGCCTGTCACCCTTTTTTTATAAAGGGATACTGCACCATGACCAATGGTGAAAATACCGCTTTTACGCCTATTAAGGATTTTCTTACCTCAAGGGATTTTCCGGGATACCGGGGGTACCAATCAGATTCTGAAGTATTTGCCCATATCCTTCATTATTCCTTGGTGGGCCTTGATCTGGGAATTGATGCATATAAACATGTGATTACCCCTTTACAGGAAGATGATCTTCAAAAACATCCTGATGCCAAGTTCCTTTCACATCTGAAAAGAACCTGTCGCCCACTTATTATTGATGGTCCCAACTGTGTCATCGGTACCTTGCCGGATCATTCCATGTTCATGGTCCAGGACAGGAAAAAACTTCGTCCCGGAGTTGTTGGCGGTAAACCCGGCATGTTTGGATTTTCCTCAGAAATCTGCGGTCTTGATGCAGTTATTCCGGATCGTGATAAAACAAAAGATATACAACCCATGAACATTGATACAGCAATTGTCAGCCCTGACTGTCAGGAGGTAAAAATATGTCGTCAAACAGAAGCCTTGAACCTTCCTCTTTAAGCCTGAATGATCTGCCCTGGCAGATTGTGTATAACAATGACAGGTGCACTCTTTGCGGCCAGTGTACTGCCGTCTGCCCTGTCAAGGCTATTGAACTGAAAGTGTTTCAAAAAAGAAGAATCAAAACATCGATTAAAAAAGATAAAAACCAGTTTAACGAGTATGATACTTTTTATGGTATCAGTCAGAAAACCTGCGTGGAAAATGCCTGCATCGGATGCGCCATGTGCACATTGGTTTGTCCAAATGATGCCATTACCACTATAAAAAATCCTGGATTGGACAGACTCAAATTTCATGTCAACCAAAATGGTGTTCCCAGAAGACGCGGTGGCAGAAGGAATTCTTCTCAGTCCATACTGGACAGGATCAAATTCACCAGGATCTCCATGCTTACGGATCCGGCTCTGGATGCCGGCCGACATGAATTTGAAATGAGAACCCTTCTGGGCCGGGTCCTTTCTCCCAGGGAAAACATTAAACGATTGAGGGAAAAAGGCTGGATTCCACCGGTTAGAGAAATTTATCCTTTGATCATTGGCGGTATGTCTTTTGGAGCGCTTTCCCCAACTATGTGGGAAGGTCTTCAGATGGGGGTTGCCTATCTGAACGAGGAGCTCGGGATGCCGGTCCGCATATCCACTGGAGAAGGCGGATGTCCTCCTAGACTGCTCAGATCCAGGTTTTTAAAATATGTTATTCTCCAGATTGCTTCGGGGTATTTTGGATGGGATGAAATTATCCATGCTATTCCCCATATGAAAGAAGACCCGTGTGCCATTGAGATCAAATATGGTCAGGGTGCAAAGCCGGGAGATGGAGGACTTTTGATGTGGCACAAGGTGAACAAACTCATTGCAGCGATAAGGGGTGTGCCTGCCGGGATCAGCCTGCCAAGTCCGCCAACCCATCAGACCCAGTATTCAATTGAAGAGTCTGTGGCGAAAATGATTTTATCCATGTCAATGGCCTGGGGTTTCAGGGTTCCGGTTTATCCTAAAATATCTGCCTCATCAACATCCCTTGCCGTATTGAATAATTTGACCCGTAATGATTTTGCCTCGGGTCTTGCCATTGACGGCGAAGATGGCGGAACAGGCGCTGCATATACAGTTTCCATGGATCACATGGGTCATCCCATTGCCTCTTGCATTAGAGATAATTATTTGAATCTTGTCAAAATCGGAAAACAAAATGAAATTCCCATCTTTGCCGGTGGCGGGATTGGAAAGAACGGGAATCTTGCTGCCAATGCAGCAGCATTGATCATGCTGGGTGCCAGTGGTGTCCAGATCGGAAAATATGTCATGCAGACGGCTGCCGGTTGTCTCGGTACGGAAGAAGATCGTTGTAATGTCTGTAATGTGGGCATTTGCCCAAAAGGCATCACATCCCAGGACCCAAGGCTTTACCGAAGGCTTGACCCTGAAGATGTGGCCCAGAGAATAGTCGATCTTTATGTTTCCTTTGATATAGAGCTTAAAAAGATCGTGGCCCCGCTTGGGCGCTCAACATCCCTTCCCATCGGAATGTCGGATGCCCTTGGAATTGATGATCATGCTGCAGCACAACGCCTCAGTATTAAGTATGTGGTTTAGGGAGGTGTAAATAATGGCAAAAATGAATAAAGATGCATTTATTAAAATACCCGGTAAAAAAGATGATAAGAGAATCACTTCCAGGGTCTTGGAAGAGATCATTCATCGCCATATTAAAAACGGTCGCAGAAGTATTGAAGTTGACGGTTTTGGACAGCATGGTATTGGCGGACGACTCTGGGAAGCAGGAAATGAAAAGGTCTATATCCGGATTACAGGACAATCAGGGCAAAGAGCAGGATCTCTTGGCAATGCAAATACCCGGATCGAAGTCATGGGACCGGCATCGGATGATATTGGCTGGCTTAATGCCGGCAGCGAAATTATTGTCCACGGCAATGCCTCCAATGGTGTAATGAACGGTGCTGCCCAGGGTAAAGTTTTTATTGGCGGCTCCATTGGTGCCCGGGGAATGACCATGACCAAAAGAAATCCGAGATTTGAGCCGCCTGAACTCTGGGTACTTGGATCTGCTGGAGATTATTTTGGAGAATTCATGGCCGGCGGCATCGCAGTTATTTGTGGTCACAATACAGGTGGGCAGGATCAGGTATTAGGGTATAGACCCCTTGTCGGCATGGTGGGGGGTAAAGTCTTTGCCAGGGGCAGTGTTAAAGGATTTTCACAAAAAGATGCCAAGCTGTCGCCATTGTCTGATGATGATTGGAGCTGGCTTCTCGCCCATATGGGTGCTTTCCTGGAAAACATAAATAAAAAAGATCTGTTAACTTTATTTTCAAATCGGTCACAATGGCAGTTACTTGAAGCAAAATCTCCCCAGGAAAAGGCAAGCGGACCTGAGAAATCTTCCATGTCCTGGTTCAGAGAACAGGTCTGGGACAAAGAATTGGGCAAAGGAGGTCTTATAGGCGATCTCCAGGAAACAAAAAAAGGTACAATTTCTTTAATTACAAAAGGCGATTTGAGAAGATACATTCCTGTGTGGGAACAGGGACGATATATGGCGCCTTGCCATGCAGCCTGTCCCACAGGAATTCCAGTGCAGGAAAGATGGAATATGGTCCGGCTTGATAATATTGATGAGGCCATCAGCATGGGCCTTGAATTCACTCCGTTTCCGTCGACAGTCTGTGGATATCTTTGTCCCAGCCCTTGTATGGCATCTTGTACAAGGAACCAAAATTATATGTCACCCATTGATGTAAGACTTTTAGGAAAAGCCGGGGAAAACATAAAACCGCCGATACTTCATAAAAGAAGTAAAAAGAAAATTGCTGTTATCGGTGCCGGCCCAGGAGGCATTTCTGCTGCCTGGCATTTGACTTTGAAAGGGCATACAGCCACATTATTTGAAACAAGTGATACTATCGGCGGAAAAATTACCTCGGTTATTCCCGGCTCTAGAATCCCGAAAGAGGCACTTAATACAGAGCTTAATCGTGTAAAAGAAGTAATTACAGATATAAAATTAAATCAGACAATTAACAGCAAACAATTTTTAAAAATTAAAAATGATTATGATTTTACAATTGTTGCAGCTGGATCAAAAAGACCAAGATCTCTGTCTGTTCCAGGCATTGAAAAAGCTGTTTTTGCCAATGATTTTCTTGAAAACTCTAAAAAAAATAACGTCACACCCGGGAAAAGAATAGTCATCATCGGTGCTGGAAATGTTGGATGCGATGTTGCCACGGAAGCCTATCGACTGGGTGCTAAAGAAATTGCCATGATTGATGTGCAGGAGCCCGCAGCCTTTGGCAGGGAAAAAGAAGATGCCCAGGATATTGGCGCTGTTTTCAGATGGCCCTGCTTTACAAAAGAAATTACAAAAAAAGGCGTAGTGCTTCAAAATGGTGAAGTTTTAAAAGCAGATACTGTAGTGATATCTATCGGGGATATCCCGGATCTTGATTTTATAGATGAAACGATTACCCTTGAAAAGGGATTTGTCTGTGTCGATAAATTCAGCCGGACTTCAGACCCAAAGGTTTTTGCCATTGGAGATGTCGTAGGCCCTGGTTTGATTACCGATGCCATTGGGGCAGGAAGAAGAGCCGCTCTAAATATTGACAGGATAATTTGTGGGAAAAATCCTGATCATGGCGATATCTTACCACAGGTTGATAAAAAGCGTATCAGTCTGGAATACTATAATCCCAGAAACGATGCCGACAATTTGGCTGATTGTGGTGCGGATTGCGCTTCGTGCGGTCAATGCAGGGATTGTGGCATCTGTGTTGCCGTCTGTCCTGAAGGCGCCATTGAAAGAGTGCAAATTAAGAATCAAGCTTTTGAATACAAGGTAGATCCGGATCTTTGTATCGGATGCGGATTCTGCAAAGGGGCATGTCCATGTGGAATATGGGACATGATTCCCAACGCAGCCCTATAGAGACATTTAATATTAAGGGGATTTATAATTTTTATTATTGACGACAAAGGTTAATTTTTGCTTATAATAAGGGGAATATGGATAAACCTGAACAGACATATGATGGATATATAAAAGCATTGACCGACATCAGCCGGGCAATTACTTCAGATCTTTTTATTGAAGACCTGTTAAAGCTGATAGTAATGGTGACGGCCAAAGTTACAGGTGTTGAGATCTGTTCTTTATGGATTGTGAATGAAGAGGAAAAACCACCGAAAATAAGACTTAAAGCAACCCAGTCCATTTCGCCTGACTATATAAAAGATAGGGCGCTTAACCTGGACGAAGGTGTTGTAGGGTTTGTCGTAACCCATAAAAAACCTTTGATTCTAAAAGATGTGTTGGAATCAGATCGGTTCAAAGAACAAGATATGGCCAGAAAACTTGGGCTAGTTTCCATGGTCGGCATCCCTTTAATAGCCAAAGAAAATAAAGTGATTGGGGTTTTAAATTGTTTTACAGCTACACCCCATGATTTTTCCGATACAGAAATCAATCTTTTAAGGGTTGTTGCCAATCAGTCTGCCGTTGCCATCGTCAATACTGAACTTATGGTTAAAACCAAAGTGATTCAGGAAGAACTGGAAGCCCGTAAAAAGATAGAACAGGCCAAGGAGGTTCTTATGAATAATCGGCAAATGACCGGTGATGAGGCCTATGGATGGATACGGAAAAGAAGTATGGATTCGAGAAAATCAATTCGTGAAGTCGCAGAAGCAGTGATTCTTTCCAACGAAATATTTAATAACGAATGATCTTGCCGGGCACAACTTTTTTGCCAAATCCCGGTGTTTTTAGCATCTTTCTTACCAGAATCCCCAATGACCTGTAAAATAAACATATAAGGCCAGGGTTAAATTTGTTGTCCCATGTGCGACCATGCAGGATAAAAGATCTTTTCTAATGATCCATAATATGGACATCAATATGCTGTAGGCCGCAGCAGCCGGCCACTCAACCAGCAGGTGCCCTGCTGTAAATGCAATAGTTGAAATGACTATTGCCATTAAACTCCAGGCTCCCGGCTTGACATCATTGATATGGTTATTGTCAAGGGTTTCGTTCAGCGGCGAAACAATGGTATCTTTTTTTCTGTTGACATCCCATTGAAGCGCCACCCTGAATATATATCCTCGAATAAAAAATTCTTCAAACACAGGCACAATCAATACTGCTGAAAAAACTCTTAATAAAAAACCTGAATTGCTCCAGGGGTTACCTGCAGCTTCTATAAAAGGGGCCATCAAAAGGCACCATATTGCAAGGCCGGCAATCCCGAAAACAATGCCATAAAAGATTGAGCCCAAGATTTTTTTAGGGCCGGTTATAGGAGCGTACCATTTCCATGTCCAGTATAAAAGTAAAGGGACAATGATGATTTTTAAGATATAATGAATATTAACAGGAAGTCTGTCCTGACTTAATAAAGCAATTCCAACATATGCAAAATATGGTACACCATAGGGAATCAGCAAGTCCCGGTTGGTGGTTTTCACGCACACTTTGAAATATCCATCCTTTGAGATTTCACCCATGTTTTTTTCAACAGCTTAAAAATTTCTGTTGGCATGCCGTATGGAAGATCCACAAAGGAAAATTCCTGATTGATGTCAATGCGCCCGATATGTTTGCTGTCAAGGCCGGCTTCATTTGAAATGGCTCCAACAATATTGCCTGCCTGGATTCCGTGACTCCGGCCCACCTCAATGCGATATCTCTCCATACCGGTTTCCATGGGGATGATAGTTGCATCTTTTTGCGGGGATGTATTTTTAATCTGTTTGGGTTTTTGGTTTTTAACAGACAGACGTCTTTTTTCGGAAAAGTCTTTCAGGCTCGGCCGTTGGTTTTTACTTGTTTTGACTTTTGTCATTTTCTCATTTTTTTGGGCCGCCAATAAAAAAGGGGTATCCCCATGAGCAAGCTTTGCAAGTGCTGCTGCAACCTGTGTTACAGGAACATCATGTTCCTGGGCATAGCCCTCGATCAATTCCTGGAAAACACTTAAGTCTTTTGATTCAAGTGTCTTTGTGATGGAGTCTTTAAAGTCAGCCATCCGTTTTTTATTGATTGCCTTGTTGGATGGTAAAGAAATTTCCGTGATGTTCTTTTTGGTGGCCCGTTCAATAACCTTAAGCATCCATCGTTCGTTTCGGTTAACAAACAGAATGGCTTCTCCTGTGCGACCGGCCCTGCCCGTTCTGCCGATCCTGTGAACATAGGGTTCTACTTTAGGCGGCATGTCATAATTTATTACATGGGAGATCCTGTCCACATCCAGGCCCCGGGCAGCAACGTCTGTAGCCACCAGGATATCGATATATCCGGTTTTCAACCGGTTGACGGTCCGTTCCCTGGCGTTCTGGGCAATATCTCCATTCAGGGCTTCTGCCTTGAATCCTTTGTCTTCAAGTGCTTTTGCAACTTCAAGGGTGGCCGTCTTTGTTTTGGTAAACACGATCACTCCGTCAAAAGAAATACCTTCCAGGATCTGTGTCAGGGCCTGGGTTTTTTTAGTCCCGTTTACCATCCAGTATTGCTGGTTAATGGTGTCAATCTCTTTTGTGTCTGGTTGGACGAAGATTTCTTTTGGGGTGGTCAAATATTTTTTGGCAATTTTCCGGATGGGCATGGGCATGGTTGCTGAAAATAGAGCGGTCTGTGAATCATCCGGTGTCCTGTCCAGAATCCATTCCACATCGTCAATAAATCCCATATGAAGCATTTCATCGGCCTCATCCAGGACCACACAGAATAGATCTGCAAAGGAGACTGTTTTTTTTCGCATATGATCCATGAGTCGTCCGGGCGTTCCCACCACGACATGGACACCCCGCCTGAGTTGGTTCAACTGGATCCCGTAACTTTGTCCTCCGTATACTGATAATACGTTCAGGCCTTTCATTTTTGCCCCATATGTTTTAAAGGACTCGGCAACCTGGATGGCCAGCTCCCTGGTGGGTGTCAGCACCAATACCTGGGGACGTTTATTGTCAAGATCAATCCGGGACAACAGCGGCATGGCAAAGGCAGCGGTTTTTCCAGTACCGGTTCTTGCCTGTCCTATTATATCTTTCCCCTGGATCAGGTGGGGAATGGTTAAGGCCTGGATTGGAGTAGGGGTGACATAGCCCACATTCTGCAATACAGAGAATACAGATGGATTCAGGTTCATTTCGTCAAACCCGGTCAAGGGTAAATTATTCTGGGACATAGGGTTCCTTTAAAAAAAAAGACCGGGATTGCCGGCCATGGAAATCAAAACACTAATAATACACGATTTCGTTTCGTAGCACAAGAGATAATTTTTTTATTTTTTGGGAGCAAATAAATTATCCGGATTTGCAGCACATAAATTGTTTGGCTATTATGAGGGCCAAAGAGAATTTATTTTATTTTTTAATGGCTGGTAAACTGATAGTAACTTTAGTACCTGAGCCAAACACAGACTTAATTGAAATATTGCCATTATGCTGATCAATATATTTTTTTACATTGGATATTCCATAACCTGTGCCTTTGATCCCTGTTTTATATGAACCTGTTCCATCCTTGTTTCCTTTTAAAGTGAAAGATGGTTCAAAAATATTTTTTATTTCATCTTTCGGGATTCCGCATCCGTTATCCTCAATTTCAAAATAGATATTATTATTAAGACAATATGTTTGAATTTTTATTTTTGGATTCTCAACCTTACTTATGGCGTGGATTGAGTTTTGTATAAGATTTATAATTGCATTTTCGATCATTCCCGGATCAGCAAGCAGTTCTGGTACTCCAGGTTTATTATTCTTGATAAGCTCAATGCCTTCTAAATCTTTTTTTAATAAATTGATAACAAGATCGATTTTTTCATAAATTCTAAAAAATTCCTGTTTTGGCTCCTGGTCTTTGGCAAAGGCAACCAGATTCTTGGTTAAATTTTTCCCTTTTATGGTTTCTTTATAAATTAACTCAAGCGTTTTTTTTACAGCAGCATCCTTGCAATCCATTATTGCAAGAGCAGTATTTCCCATAATAACAGCCAGCATGTTATTAAAATCATGGGCTATTTTTCCAGCTATCTGTCCTACCAAAGCCATCTTCTCAAGTTCGACTGAGATTTTTTGAGCCTTTATCTTTTCATCTTGAGCATCCTTGATTTCGGTAATATCATGGACAACAACTCTTGCTCCTTTTAATTTTTCATTTTTGTAAATATAATCATTATTTAAAAGGACTTTCAATTTTTGACCATTTTTTTTTATTATTGTGTGTTCAGCGCTGGAAGGCACTTTTTTTCTTTTTGAGAGTTTTTCAATCCTATTAATATATAAATTTTTACTGTCCGGACTTAGGAGATCCAGAGGATTCATAGATAAAAATTCTTTTTCTGAGTATCCGGTATATTTGCACATTATATCATTTACATTAATGAATTTGACTTTTTCAAAATCTATTTCATAGATCCCTGAAGGCGCATTCTTGAAAAGATGTCTGTATTTTTTTTCACCTTCGCGTAATGCATCTTCAGCTCGTTTGCGATCAATAGCAATGGCAATTTGATCAGAGACACTTGAAAGCACTTGCAGATCCTGCTTGTTGTAAAGGTTGGGATCTAAATAACTCTGGACAGCAACCACTCCGATAACCTCATCTTTAATAATTAAAGGCACTCCCATCCAAATCAGACATAACTGCCCCCATACACCGTTTTGACCTGCCCGTTTTTCAAGCTCCTTTTTTTTTAATAAAACTGGTCTGCGCTGTGAAACTACTAAACCGGTTAAGGAATCATCAGTTTTAAAATTTGTTATTGGTGAATAATCATCATCCGCTGTGTCCTCATGATAGGGGAAATGCAGAGTACGTTTTTTGATATCCACCATGGCAATAAAAAAATTTGTAACATCCATGATATTGCTCAATGAATTATGGATGGTGCGATAAAGATCTTTAAGATTCAGGGTGGTATTCACTGCATTTGAAATGGTAAATAAAGTTTTGTTAATCTCTTCGGCCCGTTTGTTTTTGGTGACATCCAACAGGGTTCCTGTTGCTGCAGCCCGGCCTTTATAAAGGATGGATGATCCGTAAATCTCGACTTGTATCATCTCACTATTTTTTTTTATTCCTTTGAACCCATATTGGAGAGGCGGGAATTTTCCTGCCATCCTTTTTTGAACCTGCTCCTCGACAAATGCCTTGTCATCTGGATGGACGAGTTCACGAAAATTAATTTCATTCAGGCATTCTTCAATAGTATAACCAAAAATATCAGCGAATTTTGGGTTTACATAAATGAAATTACCTTTTTCAATAAGATAAATTCCGACAAGTGACTGCTCTGAAAAATTACGGAATATTTCTTCAGATTCTCTTGGTTTCATCGACTCCAGTTTATTTGGCGTTTGATTTTTTTTCATAATATATAATCCAAGAATTGTAAAATATTGCCTGGCTACCTGAAAATATTGCTTGATCGAAAAAACGTGATAGTTTAAAAATCTGTGTAATTTAAAAAATCATAAAATCAATGGAATGCATTCTGTGATCAGCTCAATTTTGATAAAATTCAGCATACTATACCCAAGAGTGCAAAACAAATAATATTTCAGAAAGAAAATTCAATCTTTTTTTTCTCATCCTCCAAATGAGATAGGTCGGCTCTCCCCCTCATTTTTCACAGGGAAGGGCCTTGTTGGTTCTTCCTTTATGCTCTTGAAATTTTATGTTTGACAATTAAAAACTAGCACTTAAAGTTTGAGCACATTTATTTTTATTAAAAGGAGAAAAATATGCCTGACTTAACAGCAATTATCGAAACAAACAAAGGGTCTATCAATATAAAGCTATTTGCCGACCAGACCCCGGTCACCTGTGGTAATTTTGCAAATCTTGTAAAAAGGGAATACTATAACGGCCTTAAATTTCATCGTGTCATAGCAGACTTCATGGTCCAGGGAGGTTGCCCTCATGGAAATGGAATGGGTGGGCCTGGTTATGAGTTTAAGGATGAATGCAAAGCAGATTTGAAGCATGACAAACCCGGTATCCTTTCCATGGCTAATGCCGGTCCTGGAACAAACGGCAGTCAGTTTTTCATCACCCATGGCCCCACTCCACATCTGAATGGGATGCATACCGTTTTTGGCGCGGTGGAAAGTGATGAAGACCAGAAAATTGTGGACAGTATCGCCCAGGGCGATATAATTGAAAAAATTACCATTAAAGGTAATTCAGGAGCTTTATTTAAAAAGGTAAAATCCAATATTGACGAATGGAATAAAATCTTGAACAAACAATTTCCCAAACTGCCAAAAGCATAAGCCCTGTTAAATATCAACAGGCCAAAAGAACAAAAAAAGGCCGGAGCTAATTAGCAGCTCCGGCCTTTGTTATATCGAATTATAATCCTTATTCCAAATCCAGGAAAAAAGGAATAACATGGAGTGACTTAGAATTTTCTTGAGTGTCACCCAACTGCCATTTTTTTATCTTAACGCCCATGTCTTCTATCTTTTTGATTATCCCTTTTATATTTATCAACGGATGTCGGAAAAACACATTGGGAAGACCATAAGTCAGGTTGCACACCAGACATTTGCCGGGTCTCTGGATAAGGTTGAAGGCTAAGACAATTCGCTTGGCATGTGCAGAAATGAATTCAAGCCTTATATCATATGCGCCATCTGTTGCATCCCCGTAAAGTGCTTCAAAAAATTGATCACTGATTTTTCTTGGCAAAAGCGTGTCAAGGTAATCCTGGGAAGATAGGTGTTCTAATACAGCTTGATCCATGTTACTCTTTATCCTTTTTGACTATGTTTTTTTTACTCGTCAATTTTTTTTATTAAATTTTCAAAGGAAAATCAAGAATTATTGAACCCTAAAATTATTTATGATACGTTAGATCTGATTTTTCCTTACTTGCTAAAAGGTTTCAAGAGATGAAGAATTATATGATTATAGAATCAATTTTTATTATTGGATTTCTCAATCTATGGAAAATATTAAAATCTTAAAAGGGTTTAAAACACGGATTACGGGGATGCCGGACTTGAGTGTTATCCAGATGCCCGAGCCTGAAACTATTGCAGTATCAGCCTTGGATATTCCTTATATCCGCCCAAAGCTTCTGGTAAAGGAAAATGATTCGGTAAAAACAGGTACGCCTCTTTTCTGCGACAAGCGAAACAAATGTATTTCCTATGTGTCACCCGCAACGGGAATCGTTAAGAAAATAGTATTTGGAGACAGAAGGCGGCTACAGGAAGTAGTTATTGCCTTGGATAAAAACCTGAATAAAAATATAGATAAAAACCTGGATAAAAATTCGGGTATGACAGATGATTTTATCCAGTTTGAAACTTTGCCGGAAATAGGTGTAGAAAAAGTTCCAAGATCCAAAATTATAAATCTACTCCAACAAGGCGGGCTTTGGCAATGTTTGCGGGAGTTCCCGTCCAAGGACACAGCCGATGAAAACCATGCACCTCCCATGATCATTGTCTCTTTAAATGGAAATGACCTGTTTTCCCCACATCCAAAAGTTATCACGGAAAATGAGACCACATTTTTTGAATTTGGTTTAAAAATTCTAAAACAATTTTCAAACCGTATTATTGTAACCTCAAGGCAAAGCAGCCTGAATATGCTGAACGGATTTAAAGACCACATCACCCATGCAGTTCCAGATTTTTATCCTTCCTGGGATCCTGCAGTAGTCCTTTATCAATTAAAAAAAACCAGGGAGGAAAATCGTTCCTGGTGCATTGCTGCTGAACATCTGATACTTATTGCCAAGTTTCTTTTAACTGGACGGTACCCTGTAAAAAGAGTGGTGACTGTTACCAGGAAAAATGATAAAAAACCTCACCTCATAATCCGTCAGGGAGCACCTGTCCAAGAACTTGTGGGACATCTTGACGATAATTATATCATAACCACAGGAAGGTTCAACGGCAGATTGGTAGACCCCAAATCTCATATGGGTTTTTTTGAAAACACACTGAACATTATCCCTGATAATCACAAAGAAGAATTGTTTGGTTTTATTCAACCAGGGATTTCAAAGTCCAGCGTCTCCAGAACATTTTTATCCTGTCTCTCAAACTCTCCTAGAGATCTTGATGCAAACACTCATGGAGAGGAAAGGGCATGCATTAACTGCGGTTATTGCACCAGTATCTGTCCCGTTGATCTTGCACCTAATTTTATCATGAAGGCCTTGTTCAGCGATGATATTGAGGATGCCTTAAGCTATGGTCTCCTGGATTGCTGCCGGTGCGGTCTGTGTTCATATACCTGCCCGTCAAAAATCGAATTGACCAAAATTTTATCCGATGGAATGGAAGCACATTACAAGGACAAAGAATAGCTTATGCCCCCTTTAAAAAAAATATTAGACTCAATTGAAAAGCATTTTACAGGTTCAGGAAAATTCAAACAACTGGAGCCTGTTTTTGATGCCATAAAAACTGTTGTCTTTTTTCCATCACCAAAGAATCAATATACCCCGTTCGTAAGGGACAACCTTGACTTGAAGCGGTTTATGACCTTTGTTCTTATTTCCCTTCTGCCTGTATTGATATTTGGCATTTACAATACCGGTCTGCAGGCCGGACTTGCCCAAGGGGAATCCCTTGCCTTTATTCAGGCTTTTTTGCTGGGCTCAAGAACTGTTTTACCGATTATCCTTGTCACCTATGGCGTGGGCCTTTTCTGGGAAATTCTCTTTGCCTCGCTGCGAAAACATAAGATCAGCGAAGGATTTCTTGTCACAGGACTTTTGTTTCCCTTAACCCTTCCTGCCACCATACCCTTATGGCAGGTAGCGCTTGGAATCTCCTTTGGAGTGGTCATCGGAAAAGAGGTCTTTGGAGGGACGGGCAGAAACATCTTAAACCCGGCACTGACAGGCCGTGCTTTTTTGTATTTTTCATATCCTGTTTCCATGTCAGGTGAAGTCTGGGTAGCAGCAAAGAGTACTGTGGATGGTATCAGCGGAGCAACCGCCCTTTCTATTCAGGCCCTGGACGGTGAAAAAATAACCACAGTCCTTTCCGATTCCGGGTTTAATTTATCCAATCTTTTTTTTGGTTTTATACCGGGAAGTATTGGGGAGACCTCCGCTTTATGCTGTATCCTGGGAGCCTTATTCCTTATCATAACAAAAATTGCAAATTTCAGGATTATCATCGGCGGAATTCTCGGATTAATTGTTACCTCCATCATTTTTTACCTGATTCCCGGCGGCAGTGATTCCTGGATGGATGCGGGTCCTTTATACCATCTTTGTGCAGGTGGATTTTTATTCGGCATATCCTTTATGGCAACAGATCCCGTGAGTGCGCCCGGTACCAATCCGGGAAGATGGATATATGGATTTTTAATTGGATTTTTAACAGTTACCATCCGGGTTGCCAATCCGGCCTTTGTTGAAGGCACAATGCTTGCCATTTTATTTATGAATGTGTTTGCTTCATTGCTGGATCATATTATAATTAAAAATAGTGCATCAAAAAGGATCCCCAATGTCTGAAGCAGACAATAAAGCCCCAGGGAAAAACAGCAAGACAAATGTTATCCTGTTTGCCTTGGTGCTCTCACTCATATGTAGTCTTTTAATTACGCTTGCTGCAGTCGGGTTAAAGGGATTTCAAATAGCCAATATTGAGCTTGATAAAAAGGTTAATATCCTTAAAGCAGCTGATCTCATAGGCAATAAAAAGCCTGCCAAAGAAAAAATAAATAAACTTTATGATACCCATATAAAGGCGGTCATGGTGGATGATCAGGGCAAAATCCTTGAGACCTATGACCCCAATTCTTTAAACTTTTATGTTTTTGAAGAAAATGGGGTTATCAAGGGATATATTCTTCCAATCAACACCCGGGGTCTATGGGGGAAAATACATGGGTATCTGGCTTTTGAAAATGATGGACAGACCGTATCCGGGTTTTCAGTTTTCAGTCATTCTGAAACCCCAGGCCTTGGCGGAGAGATAGAAAGCGCCTGGTTTCAAAAAAATTTTAAAGGCAAAAAAATATTAAACGGCCAGAATAAATTTGTTTCAGTGGGTATTGCGAAAGGAAAAGCTGCCAATCTCTCCGAGGACAAACAAGCACATTATGTAGATGGAATTTCAGGAGCGACACTAACTGGCAGGTTTCTTTCAGAAGGAATAAAACAAACCCTTATCAAGTATGATTCCGTGTCCATTACTTTCAGACACAGACAGATTAAAACCCAAAAAGATGAGAACCCAAAACAGATAAACCTTAAGAATACTGAACAATAGGGTACAAACCAGACAAGAAGGATGATATCAATGCCGGAAGAAAAAACAAACTATATGGAGATCCTATTCAAGGGCATCTGGACGGAAAATCCCGTTGCCTACCAGGTATTGGGGATTTGTTCCGCACTGGCCGTCACTGTCAAAATGTCCACTTCTATTGTCATGGGGATTGCCCTGACAATAGTTACTGCTTTTTCAAGTCTGCTGATATCCTCATTAAGAAAACAAATCCCTTCCAATATCAGGATTATAGTTGAACTGGCCATTATTTCCTCCCTGGTCATTGTTACGGATCAGATATTGAAAGCTTTTTTTTATGATATTTCCAAGCAGTTATCTATTTTTGTCGGCCTGATCATCACCAATTGTATTGTTCTTGGAAGGGCCGAATCCTTTGCCCTTGCCAACAAGCCTCTGGATTCATTTTTAGATGGCATTGGAAACGGGCTGGGTTACAGTCTGGTTCTGGTTTCAGTGGCTTTTTTAAGAGAACTTTTAGGATCAGGTAAATTTTTTGGATTCAACATTATCCCTCAATTCATCTTTGATGCCGGATACCAGAACATGGGCCTCATGGTATTGGCACCAGGAGCTTTTTTTATTATCGGGCTGCTGGTGTGGCTGAAAAATTCTCTGCCCGGGATATCAAAGGAAGAAAGGTAAGAAGCACACATGGGTGATCTATTCAGTCTGTTTATTAATTCTGTATTTATCGGTAATATTCTTCTGGCCTATTTTCTTGGCATGTGTTCCTTTATTGCAGTTTCAAAAAATGTGGATACGGCTACGGGTCTAGGATTTGCAGTTATCTTTGTCCTTACTGTGACAAGTCCGGTCAACTGGATTATTTATCACGGCCTGCTTGCTCCGGGAGCCTTATCATGGGCAGGCTTCCCAGATATAGATTTAAGTTTTTTAAAATTTATTACCTTTATCGCAGTTATAGCTGCCATTGTACAGGCTGTTGAAATGGTTATTGATAAGTACTCGCCTTTGCTTTATGTAACTTTGGGAGTGTTTTTACCTTTGATCGCGGTGAATTGTGCCATCCTTGGAACTTCCCTTTTCATGGTGGAAAGAAACTATACATTTATTGAATCAATTGTCTTTGGAGCTGGCTCTGGAACAGGCTGGATGCTTGCCATTGTCTCCATGGCAGCCATAAGGAACAAGGTCAAATACGCTGATGTCCCCAAAGGACTTCAAGGGTTTGGCATCACCATGATTATTGCAGGTCTTATGGCTATGACATTTATGATGTTTTCCGGGATCACCCTTTAACAGGGACGAAGCGTAAAAATTTAAGGAGAGCAAAAATTGTTATATCTTCTCAGTATATTGGTTTTTTCAGGTGTGATTTTTATCCTTGTCACAGTGCTCCTGCTTGTTGAATCAAAGGTCACCTTTAAGGGTGAATTCGATATAACCATCAATGGGAATAAAGATGAAAAACTGAAGATTTCCGGCAATCCCTCTCTTTTATCCGCATTATCTCAAAAGAAGATTTTCCTGCCCTCTGCCTGTGGTGGTTCAGGCTCCTGCGGCATGTGCAAATGTGAAGTCACTGAAGGTGGCGGCAGTATTTTGCCCACTGAGCTTGCCCACCTGACAAGAAAAGATAAACTTGCCAATAAGCGATTATCCTGCCAGCTAAAAGTTAAGAATAACCTTGAGATTAAAATACCAGAGTCAATATTCGGTATAAAAAAAGTAGCTGCCACAGTGATATCCAATAACAATGTGGCCACCTTTATAAAAGAATTGGTGCTCAAACCTGAGACCCCCATTGACTTTAAGGCCGGCGCCTATATCCAGATTGATGTGCCTGAGTATGATCTCATGTTCAAAAATTTTCATATTGAAAGCAAGTATGTCAGTGAATGGAAAAAATATAATTTTCTTGAACTCACATCAAAGGGGATTAAACAGGGCTTTCGGGCATACTCCCTTGCCAACCCGCCCCACGATAACCAAATAATTATGTTGAATATCAGAATCGCAACCCCGCCTCCGGGAACTGAAGGCATCCCACCCGGGTTCGGATCTTCATATGTCTTTGGCCTGGAACCCGGCGATAAGGTAACAATCAGCGGCCCTTACGGGGATTTTTTGGCAAAGGATACAGAAAATGAAATGTGTTTTATCGGTGGCGGCGCGGGTATGGCTCCCTTAAGAAGCCACATCCTCCATCAGTTTGATGGAATACATACAAAAAGGCAAGTCTCTTTCTGGTATGGTGCCCGATCCAAAAAAGAGATGTTTTATGATGATGTTTTTAAGGATCTTGACAAAAGATATGATAATTTTACCTATCATGTAGCCCTTTCAAACCCGGATGAAGAAGACCACTGGGATGGCATGACCGGTTTTATTCACAATCATCTGTGCGATGAATATCTTTGCCGGCATGAAGACCCCACGGAAATTGAATTTTACCTTTGTGGTCCACCCCCCATGATCGATGCCATTATCAAAGCATTATACGACCTTGGGGTAGAAGACGACATGATTTTTTTCGATAAATTTTAAAAGTCTTTTATGGGCCAGAAAAAGCATTACAAAATGGACCTGGCGACATATCCTGAAAAACGTTGTCGATATTCTTTTGGTCTAAGGCCTGTCAATCTGACAAATATTTTTCTAAAAAAGGAAATATCCTCATATCCGACCAAATACGTGATTTTATCAAAGGAGAGCTTGCCTTCCTCCAGAAGGCGCCTGGCCGTTTCAACCCGCAATTGCTGAAGATATCCCAAAGGGGTGATATTTGTGGCCATTTTAAATCGTCGTTCAAGTGATCGCCGGCTGATCTTGTGTCTTTTAGCCAAATGTTCGTAATCAATGGACTTTGTGTAATTTTGTTCTATCCATTTTTGGACCTTTTTAACAATAGAATCTCCAAGGTCCCCCGGCAAAAGAAAATTGCCATAGGGGGTCTGTGTGGTTCGTCCTAAATCCAGGATCATGGTTTTGGCACTTTGTACAGCAGCCTGCCTGCCACAGAATTTTTCCACCAGGTAAAGTGATAAATCCATGCCGGCATTTACCCCTGCCGAACAATAGAGCCTACCATGATCTATGAACATCTTGTCTGGTTCCAAATTTACCTGGGGATATTTTTTGTTGAACATTTGTGCAAAGCCCCAGTGAAGGGTTGCGGATTTTTTGTCCAGCAAACCTGTTTCAGCCAGTAAAAAAGCACCCGTGCATATACTGGCCACATGGGCACCCTTTTTGTAATGCTTTTTGATCCAGGGAACAAGTTCAGGGTTCTTCTCAAGAATCTGTTTAATGTATGTGGCAGATGCAATGACAATCAAATCGGTTTCATGGATTGCCTCAATACTGCAATGGGGTTTGATTAGGATATTATTGATGGATCTGATGGACTCACCATCTGCCGAGGCAAGGGTGACGTCAAAGAACGGGGTTTGAGGTACTTTGCTCACACTGTTCCATAGCCTTCCTGCCTGGTTAAAGATATCCATGGGGCCGAAAATAGTGCTTGCCATGGAGTTATAACATCCTAAAATGGTGATTTTTTTCATTACTACTCTTTCAAAATTTGGGAAATTGTCGATATTGCCATGTATTATGTCGTTTATGCCACTATTTTTTTTAAAATGCAATGGGTATGATAAAATTTATTTATTCAACAAAAGGAGATATAATATGAATTTAGAAAAGATTAAGGCTTCTTTGGGCCCATGCGGCTTGAGCTGCGAAAAATGTTTTGCCCATGTTGATGGAGATATCCGCAGGTATAGTTTAAAACTCAAAGAAAAACTGGGTAATTTTCACAACTATGCAAAACGATTTGAAACCATGCTGGAAGATCCGATTTTTAAAAAATATTCTGATTTTAAGGATATGTTGGATTATTTTGCATCGGAAAATTGTAAGGGGTGTCGTAATGAGCAATGCAAGCTTTTTAAACTCTGTGGTGTACGTGAATGTCACCAGGAAAAACAGATTGATTTTTGCTACCAGTGTGACGAATTTCCGTGCGATAAAACCAACTTTGATAATGGCCTTTATAAAGGTTGGGTAATGATCAATAAAAAAATCAGAGAAACAGGCTTAGAGCAATTTTATGAAAAGACCGGAACCAGACCAAGATATCTGTAAAATAGTCTGTTTGAAAGCTCACATACGAAGAACTCAAGCAGCGGGTTCGGGAGCTATCTTCACTCCTGCTTTGATCATTTCGCGTCGCCGTCTGTACTCGTAGACAATCGCGCCGATAATCGTTAGAACGATAAAAACTACGGCCAAGGCGTTCATGGCTGGGCTGATAAAACTACGTAATTTGGTGCCAATATAAATCGGCAATGTTTGCTCAACACCAATGGCAAATAAGGTCGTGTTGTAGTTATCAAAAGACTGCATAAAAGCCAGGGCCATGGACGAGATCAAGGCGGGTCTCAAAAAGGGCAGCGTTATTTTCCAGAACACTTGACGATGGGTTGCTCCCAGGTCAAAGGCAGCCTCTTCCTGGGTCAGGTCAAAGCGCTGGGCCCGGGACATGATGAGAAGCATGCAATAGGTGGATATAAAGGTTGATTGGCCGAGAATAGCGGTCCATAAACCGCCAGGGATATTCATATAACTGTCCCAGAACAAAAATGTTGAAATTCCCAGGATAATACCCGGTGTTAGGATGGGTGAAACCAGGACTCCATATACAAAATTGCGGGCCTTAAACTGCAGTCGAGTCAGCAGCAGGGCTCCCCCCAGTCCGATGGGTACAGATATTGCGACCACTGAAAATGCAACAATAAAGCTGTTCCAGAGGGCACTCCACATCTGCTCATCTTTGGCCAGTTCTCCAAACCACATAAGTGTAAACCCCTTCCAGGGAGTAATCTGGGGAATATCATTGGCATTAAAGGCAATAATCGTCATAAAAATAAGCGGAAGAAACATATAGGCGAAAAACAGGGCCAGATAAAGGCCGGTCACAATTCTGAAAATGGATTTGGATGATTTCATTGGGTAAGCTCTTTCAAACCGACTTTAAAAAGTTTGAGCATAATAAACATAAAAATAACGCAAAGCAGCATTAAAACTGTTGCGTAGGCCGCTCCCAGATTCCAGTTGGCACACTCAAAATTAGTGTTGATGACCTGGGTGAACCAAAAACTGCTGGGGCTGCCCAAAAGCTGTGGGGCTGCAACGGTTCCTGCTGCCAGCATAAAAGTCATGGTACAGCCTACGGCAATACCGGGTTTGGCATGTGGCGCTACGATTTTATAGTGAATGCGCAGCCAGGATGAGCCAAGATCCCGGGCGGCATCAAGCTGATTACGGTCCAGACTCTCCATGACATTGTATATCGGGAAAACCATAAAAAGAATATAGGCATAGGTCATCCCCAGAATAACTGCCCCATTGCCCATGCGAAAATTTATGGGATCAGCAATAATTCCAAGAAATATGAGCAATTGATTCAGGATGCCCATATCTGCCAGGATGATTTGCCAGGCAAAAAGACGCAGCAATTCATTGATCCAATAGGGTATTATCAATCCCAACATCAACAAACCGACTTTGGTGCCACGGGCCACTTTGGCAAGGTAAAAGGCTATTGGGTAGCAGATGGCAAGGGCTGTCAAGGTTACGATGAGGCTGGACCATATGGTTTTAAAAAAGATCGCCATATGCAATCTATTGGAAAAAAACACCAGATAATTTTTCAGTGTCCATACATCTTTGGGCCCGCCAATTTCCCGCAAGGGCAACATCGGCCTTAAGGAATAATCAAACATAATCAGCTGGGGGATTAAAATCATGAACACCAGCCAGGCACCCACTGTAATCAGAATATAGGCGACGCCTATTTTGCCGAGGTCCCTTAACGCAGTATTCCAGAAATCACGCAATTGAGGAGTCTCCATTTTTTAATAAAAAAGCATTTTCCCGGCTGAACCGCACTTTGATATTTTCACCCTCCTCGATCCTTGGAACTGTACCATCATTATTGAGTCGCATGGTTAATAATTGACCCTGTTCGGTCGTAAGAGTTACCACTGCATAGGAGCCCTCAAAACTTAAGTTCTTCGTACTGCAGGTCAATACGTTATCTGCATTGGGTTCTTTTGCTAAAAATACGGTCTCCGGCCGGATAAAAATAGTGGCGGTCTCGCCCGGGCTCATGTGTTGCGGATTTTTACAAAAAAATGACCCGGATGTTGTTTTAAGTAGCGCATAGTCACCATCAATACTTATGATATCGCCCTGAATAATGTTGCTTTCACCGACAAAGGATGCCACAAAAATCGTTTCAGGGTTATTGTAAATGACTTCGGGTGTTGCCACCTGTTCCAGTTTGCCGATGGACATCACCCCCACACGATCAGACATGGTCAACGCTTCGGTCTGATCATGGGTAATATAAATAAAGGTGACCCCGGTGCGACGTTGAATGTTGCGCAATTCAGCACGCATATGGCTCCTCAGCCTCAGATCCAGGGCAGACAATGGTTCGTCAAGCAGTAAAACAGCAGGATTCACAGCCAGAGCCCTGGCGATGGCCACACGCTGCATTTGCCCGCCGGAGAGTTCGCTGACCATTCTATCGCCGGTTCCATGAAGATCCACAAGCTCAATGAGTTCTTCCACCTTTTTTTTTTGTTTTGCTTTTGGCATGCCGCGCACCTCCAGACCGAATCCGATATTATTCTCTACCGTCATCAGTGGGAAAAGTGCCAGGTTTTGGAATATCATTGCGGTTGGGCGAATGTTTGATCCAATCCCGCGCATGTCTTTGCCGCCTATCTTTATTTTTCCTTCACTGGGATCCATAAAGCCTGAAACCAGACGCAGTAATGTGGTTTTACCGCAACCAGACGGTCCTAAAAAACTGAAAAACTCCCCGGCTTGGATATGTACATTTATATCACGAGCTGCGTAAAACTCTCCGAAACGCATGCTGACATCCAATAGTTCAACGTCTTGCCCCATCCTATAAATTCCTTACATGGTTATAATTTTGAGACAATAGTCTCTTTTCTGTCATATGTTTTTTGGCATATGTTTTGTTTGGTGACAAAAAATGCCACATGCCCTGTTTCAGGGGAACCCGGAACAGGGCATGGTATTTTTTCCCCTGATTTAGGCCGCCTGAAATTTATCTCTGTATTCGGTACGTGCCGGAACAAACCACGTTGGTTCATTGGGATACCACCATAAATTTTCAAGGGCATTGCCTGGATAGGCGTCCTTAAACCCCTGCTTGGTCTTTTCATCCAACAGCTTGTCAACCCCTATTACAGGGCTGTTGTAACCGGTGGATTTTGCCATGATCGCTCCTGCTTCGGCTGTATAGGCCCAGTTGATAAAGGCATAGGCCTGTTCCAAATTCTCGGCATTTTTGACAATACTCATGGAATCAACCCAGGTCATGGCGCCTTCTTTTGGGGCCATGTAGGTAACAGGTTTACCTTCCTTTTTCATGGTCAAAATAGGACCATCCCAGGTCTGACCAATTACGCAGCCGTTCTGCAAAAATGCCAACTGGTGATCCTGGGCATTATTCCAGAACATTTTGATATTCTTTTTCTTGGAGATTAAGAACTTGAGAATTTCATCATATACTTTACGCATTTTTGTTTCATCTTTATACGTATCGTACATCCTGTTGGAAGGAACCTGACCTATGGCATCCAAGTATAATCCGGCACCGATAAATACTGAATGCGGCCGGCAGGTCACTTTTTGATTAAACTCAGGTTCCCACATGGTTCCATAGGATAGTTCACCATATTTATAATTAAGTTTATCTGTGTTAAAGGTGATCGCCTCTGTGCCCCAGTCATAGGGCAGACCTATGCGTTTGCCACCGATAACACCCCCTTGTTCTTTGGATGATTCATAGAAGGAGGGTTCAAGGTTTTTCAAGTTTGGAATTTTGCTTTCGTCCATTGCCTGGTACAATTCAAAATCCATGTGCAATGCGATTTCGGTCAGGGAGGGCTGGGCAATATCAAATCCCTTGGCGCGGGCAGCACGCAATTTATTCATGCACTCCTGGTTGGAGGCGTAGTTGGTTAACTTAACCTTGATGCCAGTGGATTTTTCAAAGGCTTTGATGACTTCAGGTTTTGAATAATCCGGCCAGGTATAAAGATTCAAGTTGCCTGAAGATGACAAAGCATCTTTAATAAACCAGGGCCCCATACCCGCAGTTGCATACACACCCAGACCCATGGCCGTCGATTTTTTAATAAATGACCGTCTATTGATAGTATTGTTGTCTTTTCCTTTTTGACTTGTTTTTTCCATTTTCATCTCCCTAATTAGTGTGAGTAAAATGGCAATAATAAAACAAATACAATGCGTGGAATGTCATTGCGTTGTCCCTTATTACCGGCATTGCACCAGTAATCGGTAAAATTTTGCCCCGAAAAATTATTTTATACTAAAAGACTGTTAAGAACCAATAGCCTTTGTATATTCACCTTTCAGATCGTATATTCATATTCCAGATCGTATATTCATCTTCCTGATCATCGATTGTGCAGTTTTCGATGTAGATAATCTAATAAAATACATATTTCTTATCGATAGTGCAACTTTTAAAAAAAATAACTCTGGGCAAAAAAAAATCAGGTATCGCTCTTTGCGATATATTTTGAATTGCTGGAATATAGTCATTGCACATTCATCAATATAGTTATAAAAAAAATGTGTTGCTTTAAAGTGTTATAACCTTTGTTGTTAATCAGGAGTTATGCATGAATGTTTTACATATCTCAGATCTTCATTTCGGTCCCCGCCACTGGGAGGGGAATGACAAGAGCCTGATAAAAAAGATCAATTCGTTTGACACCGATATCGTTATCAATACCGGAGACAATACAACCGATGGGCTGGAAGATGAATATATCAAGGCAGGACGTTTTTTAAAAAAGATCAAGTGCAAAAATATCATTTCCATCATTGGCAACCATGACAAAAGGAACATGCGTTCCCATGAGCTATTCCGGAAATATATTTACAATCCAAAGATTATTTTCATCCCTGAAATGAATAATACAAAAAAGAAACACCTTTTTCTGGACCAGGAGATAACCAAGGTCCGGGACAATTTTACCGATATTAATTTTATCACAACCATTACAATAAACAAAAAAACCGCATTGATTATCAGCATCGATACCAATGAATTGTACAGAGATGAAGGATATGTTGAAATAGAAGTCCTGAAAGCTGTTTCCAGGAAAATCAAACAAGTGGAATATGATTTACCCCTGTTGCTGATCCATCATTCCCTTTTGTGGACTGACGAGTGTCCTTTAAAAAATTCGTCTTCCATTATTGATTTTGTTCATGAGCATAATATTGAAAATGTTTTTTGCGGCCATACCCATGAACTGGAAGTCATGCAAACAACTGATTTATGTAACGGGCATTCTTTTACCCAGTTTATGTGCGGGACCCTGTCCTCTTGCAATCATGCCAACGATGACAACATGTTCCTGTATTATGAAAATCTGGGCAGTGGAAATATGCATTTATCTTTGATAAGAATCTTTCTTAAGAAGGGGAAGGTGACGTTTAAAGAGGAAAAAATCTTTTAAAAATCTTCTTTATTGGAACCCGGATACGTTTTTGATCCTCCAAAAAAGTAGGCACATTAAACACCATTTTACTATTCCAAAATCCATTCCAGTTAAGAATATCTTCTATTTAAAATTATTAAGGATACAAATGATATCTTGTACAATTTCACACCCGAAAAAATATTTAATTGGATAATAAAGATTGACTTCTATTCGACATTCTTATATTATATTTGAATTGTGCTATATTGTATTAGCACGTAGGTTTCCCTTCCAAGGTGTATATTCCCGATAATAAAGCGGCATTATCCCCCAAAGTTAGAAACTTGTATTTTTTTATTTTTTTTAGGAGATTGCCAACATGGCTAACGGTATCGTAAAATGGTTTAACGACTCAAAAGGTTTTGGATTTATCGAACAACAAGACGGTGGAAAAGATGTGTTTGTACATCATTCAGCCATTAATTCAACCGGTTTTAAATCCCTCAATGAAGGGGATAGTGTTACATTCGACATTGAAGACGGCCAAAAAGGCCCCGCTGCAGCAAATGTAACAGTGGCTTAATAGACCGTTTTATTTGCTTCAAAAAAGTCACCTTGATGACTTGAAAAATAAAAGGCCCTGAACAGAATATCGTTCGGGGTCTTTCTGTTTCTACGAAAGGCACTCATCGTTTTCGCAGAGATTGATGTGAATAAAAAACACTTGGGCAACAGCAATCAATATTACTCGCAATTTTAATCCAGTCAAAAAGCAACAGCCCCTTATTAATTGACCAGCCAGAGGATAACCTTGATAGCGAATTTATTTACAAAACAATAGTTACTAATTTGCGGAAAATAAAAGAAAGGCGACAAGTAATTATTGTCACGCACAATCCGAATATTGCAGTATTAGGTGATGCAGAATTAATCATCCCGCTAAATATATGATATTTCTCAATAAATAAAAATAGGGATAAATTTACGTTTGGATCTTGTAAAACAGTCAACAAGCCAAATGAACCGACCGAGCCGATTATTTGGCAATGTTAAAATTATTTATGTCGCCCGTAAATCTCAGCTTTTAAGCGAGCGCTATTATTAACAAGGCTCACACTTTTTGAAAATTGGACAGATACCACATCTTGTGTTGAAATATTTTTGGAAAACAACCGGATTACAGAGGATAGTCTGGTTTTTTTTTCAAACTCTGAAAAGCGTTGACATTAGCCAGTAGTCTCGTGTATTCAAATTATTTCAACAGCCTTAAAAATCCAATCATGAGAGCGAAGCGACCACTTTTTTTTGTACAAAATAAATTGAAAAATTTTTAATCAGTTCAAAATAATCAGAAAATAAAGAGACGATCAACAACATCACAAGGGGAAAGCTGGCAGTTGAATTAATGAAAATTAGATCAGATATCCCTGCGATCTAAAACAATATGATCAGAATAATATTTTGCTTTATAACACAATTTAATATAGTATTATAGCATCAGTCAAAAAAGAAATCACAGCAAGAGATCATCTAAAAAATTTAACGATTCAGATGACTGTTAAAAATAAAATGTTCGGAAAAACAGGAGGTAGATGATGTCATCCTATAGTTCACTCAATTTGATGAAGGAATCTTTTAAAATACCCTATTTCAGATTTATCCTTTTTTCATTCACGACGATCATTATTTGCCTTGTGAGCCTGAATGTATTTTATATCTACCCTTCTTTTACACAGTTACTAACGCAAATGGCTGAGAAAGAGGCAGTACGGGTTGGCCGGCACTTGACACCAATGATGGAATCTCATGTTAAAAATGACACACCGGCAGAGCTAACTCCTATGGATAAACAAGAATTTGAAACAATTTTTAGTGATTTTGGTTTGTATAAACTAAAATTGTTCAATGATAAAGGTTTAACTATATTTTCAACCAATTCAGAGGATATGGGAGTGATCAACAAGCACTCCTATTTTAAAGATATCGTGGCCAAAGGGAATATGTTTGCAAAAATTGTGAAAAAAGACAAAAAGTCCCTTGAAGGTGAGAAAATCGCACTTGATGTTGTTGAAATTTATGTCCCCCTTGTTTCAGGCTCCACCTTTATCGGGGCCCTGGAAATATATTACGACATTACCCAGGCAAAAACAGCACTGGATAAAAAAATCAGGAATTCAAATTTATTGCTCTTTATCTTATCTATTTTTTTCGTCGTCGTCGGGTTGATCCCCTTGAAGGGAATGACAAGGCATATTCTGGAGAAGAACAAGGCCCAGGCCGCCTTACAAAAAAGCGAAAATTATTTATACAAGCTTGTAAATACTTTTCAGGGAATTGTTTTGCGATTTGATCGGGATGGCATCATTACATTTATGAATGAATATGGACTCGATTTTTTCGGATATTCCAAAAATGAACTGATCGGGCATAAGCTTTCTGAAATACTTGAATCCATTAGCGAGGACAACACCGAAAAAACCGAAAACCTGGTCAAAGATATTTTTAATACGCCCGAAAAATACACCTATAATGAAAATGAAAATAAATTAAAGAATGGTGATCTGCTGTGGTTTGCATGGACAAACAGTCCAATTGTCAATGAAAAAGGAGATGTTATTGAAATGCTCTCCATCGGGCTTGATATTACAAAACGCAAATTAGCAGAAACCAGATTAAATGCACAATATGATGAGACAAAAATGATGCTGGAATCCATGCCATTTGGCGTGATCCTGGTGGATAAAAGTAAGGTTATCAAAAGTGTAAATTCAGCTGCCTTAAAAATGATGGACTTAACAGATGAAAAAGAAATAACGGGCCAGATTTGTCATAATAAAATATGTCCGGCCCAGGATTGTGAATGCCCTGTTCTTGATCTTGGACAGACAGTTGATAGTTCGGAACGAACCCTTTTGGGTCAAAATGGGAAGAAAATACCCATCATGAAAACCGTGTTGTCTATTGTCATGAATGAAGAAGAGATGCTTTTGGAAGCATTTGTAGATATCTCTGATATCCATAAAGCAAGGTTGGAAATTGAAGAAACCAACCAGAAACTTAATAAAAGCCTTAAAAAAGCTGAACGACTGACATTGGAAGCAGAAAGTGCCAGTAAAACAAAATCTCACTTTCTCGCCAACATGAGCCATGAAATTCGAACCCCCATGAATGCCATCATCGGGATGTCCCATCTCTGTCTAGGAACGGAATTAACAACCCAGCAACACGATTATATTCAAATGGTTCACCAGTCTGCACAATTGTTACTGGGTATAATCAACGATATTCTTGATTTTTCAAAAATAGAGGCTGGGAAACTGGAATTGGAATCCATACCCTTTGGTCTGGAAGATGTGTTAAACAATTTGAGTAATATGGTTTCCATCAAGGCCCAGGAAAAAGGTCTTGAGATGGTGTTTGATGTTGATCCCAAAACACCACTTCAATTGATCGGTGATCCGTTGCGGCTGGGTCAGATATTGATTAACCTTTCTGGTAACGCTTTGAAATTTACTGAATCCGGTGAAATTGTGGTCCGGATAAAACCAATAGAAACAACCCGTGATACTGTGACCCTTGAGGCGATGATAAAGGATACGGGGATCGGTATGACCCCTGATCAACAATCAAGACTTTTTGAATCTTTCAGTCAGGCAGATACCTCCACCACTCGGCGATTTGGTGGTACAGGGCTGGGACTGGCCATCTCTAAACATCTTGTTCAGGAGATGGATGGGCGGATTTGGGTTGAAAGCGACCAAAATAAGGGCAGCTGTTTCTATTTTACAGCTGTTCTTGGCCGGGGTGCGGAGAAAAAGGAGAAGACCGGTGAGGGTATTCCCGTGGATCTGGACCGGTTTAAGGTTCTGGTGGTGGATGATGTTGCCAGTACACGGCAGATGTTTGCAGCAACTCTAAGCTCCTTTTCTTTCCGGGTGACCTGTGTTGCGTCTGGAGAAGCTGCTCTGGAAACACTTGAAACTGCTCCGGAAGATGATCCGTTTCGTCTGGTGTTGATGGACCACATGATGCCGGGAATGAATGGTATCGAGACTTGCCGGCAGATAAAAAAATCTTCCTTGTTATCCAATGTTCCCACCATCATCATGGTGACGGCTCTTAGCCGAGATGAAGTTATGGAAGAGCTTGAGGAAGTCGGACTTGCGGGTTTTCTCACAAAACCTGTGACACCTTCCGACCTTCTGGATACCATTGTTGAAGCACTAGGTGGTGCCGGAGGACTTCGCAAGGGCGGGATGTCGTCGGAACACTGGCGGATAGAAACCCTGGAAGGTATCAAGGGCGCAGATCTGCTTCTCGTTGAGGACAACACCATAAACCAGCTTCTTGCAAAAGATTTTCTCACCCAAGCCGGAATGAAAGTGACCATCGCCAATAATGGAAAGCAAGCCGTTGATTTGTTTGAAAAAACAAATTTTGATGCCATCCTGATGGATATTCAGATGCCTGAAATGGATGGTTATGAAGCCACGCGTGTTATCCGCGGCAAAACATCCCAAATACAGCCGCCCATCATTGCTATGACTGCCAACGCCATGGCAGGTGACCGTGAACTGTGCCTTGCAGCCGGGATGGACGATCATGTGGCCAAACCCATTGAGCCCGATCATCTGTTTGAAACTCTGATTAAATGGATACCGGTATTTGAAAGAAGCGAAGTGGTACCGGAGATACCCACGGAAGAATCTCTGAATCCTGAGACAGGACTTCCCCATGGCCTGGACGGCATTGATATGGAGACGGGCCTAGGGAGCGTCGGTGGTAATCATCGGCTTTACCTGGAGCTTCTAAAACTTTTTGTTATAGATCATGGCAAGGACAACCAGATCATTGCCGATGCCCTTGCACAAAAGAACATCACCCTGGCTCATCGCAAAGCCCATACCCTTAAGGGGGTTGCAGGAAGTCTTGGTGCTCTGGCCGTGCATGACAGTTCCCAGCAAATGGAAGCTGCATTAAAGGAAGATCAATCCCAACTCTTTGAATCTTTGCTGGAAAAACTGACCCGGGATCTCAAGGAAGTTATAGATGATTTACAAATAAAAATCAGGCCGCTATCCTCCATTGATATGGAAAACAAAAATACACAATCCCTTGATATGGAGGCGTTGATATCCCTTTTAGATGAAATCCAGGTGATGGGCGAAGAGATGGATCCTGACATGGAAGATGTGGCTGAAAAAATATACCAATTCCTTCATCACCAAGGCAGTACACACAAACAACTGGCTGCCAGACTCGTGGATCAATGTGAAAACCTGGATTTTGAAGAGGCACTTGAAACCTTGATAGAAATTAGAAAAATGGTTGTGAAACCACATTCACTTCCAACAGATGGCCATCAATAGATGGTCTCCCGGAATAATGGAGAATTAGAAAATGGATGAGACCAGTCGTATTCTGATAGTCGATGATGAACGCCACAATATCAAGATCCTGACCGATCTTTTGCGTAAAGATTATAAAATCATGGCAGCAAAGACAGGTGAAAAAGCATTAATCGCCGCCCAGGGACCCAATCCGCCGGATTTGATTTTGCTGGACGTTATGATGCCTGGAATTAATGGATATGAGGTGTGCAAGCGGCTGAAAGCCGATAGCCGTACCCTGCACATCCCCGTTATATTTGTCACTGCCCTGGATGCCTCGGATGATGAGACCCGTGGATTTGAATTGGGTGCAGTTGATTATATTACAAAACCTTTTAAACCTGTCGTTGTTAAGGCACGCGTCAATACGCATATTCTTCTGAAAATGAAAACAGATATCCTTAACCGTTTCGCATTTTTAGACGGTCTTACAAAAATTCCCAATCGCCGAATTTTCGATATAACACTTAAAAAAGAAATGCTCAGGGCCGCAAGAAATAAATTGAGTATTTCATTGATCTTGCTGGATATTGACTTTTTTAAAAAATACAATGACTTTTATGGACATGTCGAAGGTGACGATTGTCTTCAAAAAGTGGCCAAGGCAGTTGAAGGATGTATCAGAAGGCCCTATGATTTTGCGGCCCGTTATGGGGGGGAAGAGTTTGCCATAATCCTTCCAGAAACAGGGATTGACGGTGCAGGGGAAATCGCTGAAAACATTCGCCATACAGTGGAGCAATTAAAAATTCAGCACGCTACATCGGATGTTTCGGACCATGTCAGTATCAGTTTGGGGATAGCGACCATTTTGGGCCATAGGGATGTTGTTCCAGTTGATCTTATCAAAACCGCAGATGCTTGTTTATACAAAGCAAAAGAGGATGGCCGAAACCGGATTTTTCCTGAATTAACAACTGAAAAAATATTACGGAAAAAAAATCAGATTGAGAACGGTATCCACAACTATTTGGCTATAACTAAAGACGTATGACCGATAAGCCCATCATGGTTTCTGATCTGTATTTCTTTAACCAGCTTCAGGTGTTGTTTGCGCATTTAAAAAAAACTTCTATAACCCGCCGTTTGCCATATAACTGGACTATTTCCCATCAGGTATGGAAAAATTTGTTGATAAAGTGGTCGGCCAAGGGTTAGCACTCTAAAGCCTTTTTTAATATTTCATGGGTGTGTGATCAAATATCCGAGATAAAAGTTCAGTTTTTTTAACGGCACCGGTCATAGAATGGTTCCAACATTGAACCTGGCAAAATAATTACTGAATATTCCAAGTCCATTGGCGTTTATTATTTGATTTTGTTTTTTGATCAGGTTAAGATCCATTTCGATGAGACCCCTTTTTATTTGTTTTTGGTCGAACCAAACATATTCAAAACAAGGGATGGTGTCAAAATTTATTATTATTTCAATAAATTATGTTGTTAAAACAATTGATTTTTTGCGCTGAAATTAGAGTGAACAAAATATTGTGCGCCATGTACGGATAACACATAGGGTAAAATGAAACTGAAAAATATTGAAAATGGACTAAAACACAATCGTATAAAATTAGGAGAAATTCTAATTGCCGAAGGTTTACTCACAGACAAGGACCTTCAGGATGCCCTGGCAGCCCAGAAAATTCAAGATAAAAAATTTGGAAAGGTCCTTATCTCCATGGGTTTGGTGAACGACCAACAGCTTGGCCGTGCCCTGTCAAAACAATTGAACATTCCGTTTGTTAACCTGGAAGATACACGGGTTTCGCAAGAGGCCATCGACCTGGTTCCGGTCAAAATAGCGGAAAAATACAACCTCATCCCCATTAAGAAGAAGGATAAAAATCTGGTAGTGGCCATGTCGAATCCTCTGGAGTATGATGCAGTCCAGGATCTTCGTTTCGTTACGGAATGCAATATCTATATCGTGGTAGCTTCAATAAGCGATGTGCTGAAATATCAGAATAAGTATTATCCAAAAATTGATATTTTAAAAGAGATCACAGGTAAGGGAGATCTGGAAACAACAATAGAACTTGTCCAGCCAAAAGATGAAAAAGATTCGCAAATACCGGATCTCAAAAGTCAGGCGCTACTCCCTCCGGTCGTCCGGTTTTGCAACTCTATGATTGCAAATGCTATTCGTTCTAACGCTAGTGATATTCATATTGAACCCCAAAAAATAAGTGCACATAACAAAAAATTGGTGATCCGATATCGAATTGACGGTGTCATGCAAGAATCATTAAAGGCTGATATCAATATTCATCCTGCTCTTGTATCACGGATTAAAATTATTTCCGGTATGGACATTTCTGAACGGCGGGTTCCCCAGGATGGAAAGGCCCAGGTGAACTATGGTAATGAAACCTTTGATATGAGGATTTCCACCATCCCCACCACCTATGGGGAAAAAGTTACCATGCGAATACTAAATCCAGCTACTGCCCGAATGAATCCCGAAGACCTCGGATTTATCAATGAAGATCTGCAAAAAGTTCTGGAATGCCTTGACCAGCCCCAGGGTATTATTCTGGTCACTGGCCCCACTGGGAGCGGGAAATCTTCCTCGCTATACGCATTCCTGAACAGGCTCAACAAACCGGAAGTCAACATTGTAACGGTCGAAGACCCAGTTGAATTCGATGTGCCCGGTATCAATCAGGTTCAGATTAATACAAAATCGGGTATCACATTTGGCAGGGGGTTGCGGTCAATACTGCGACAGGACCCCGACATTGTGATGATAGGAGAAATTAGAGATATTGAAACTGCAGGTATCGCTTTCCAGGCAGCCCAGACCGGCCACCTTGTTTTATCGACACTGCATACCAATGATGCTCCGTCTGCAATTACCCGGCTGATGGATTTGGGTATTGGTCATTTTCAAATTTCCGATGCACTTGTGGCTGTGATCGGTCAGCGCCTTGTACGACGAATTCACACGGATTGTAAAATCAAAGACGAACTTGAGCCGGGGGTTATGAAACGGATTGCCCCCTATTTTTCAGAAACCCAGATACCCGCTTTTCACAAAGGCTCCGAGTGTCAAGGATGCAACCATACAGGATATTCCGGACGGCTGGGGCTTTATGAAATACTAGTGGTGACACCATCCCTGAAAGCCCTTATAAGCTCAAACGTAGGCGGGGTAAGTATAAAAGAACAAGCCGCAAAGGAAGGGTTTAAATCATTGATCCAGGACGGCATCCAAAAAGCCGGCAAAGGCCTGACATCACTTTCGGAGGTGTTTCGTGTTGCCCCACCGGATAATTCAGCCCGAAGTAGGTCTATGACTGTCAGCCAGGCAGGCCATTCAGCCCAAACACCCGATCCTCCAGATATAGCACCGGGCAAAGCATCGATCCATAAAGAAATCCCGGCATTTGTCCAGGAAGAAAGAACGGATTTTTCCGGTGGTAAAATAAAAGTTGTTGTGGCTGAAGACGATGCGATCACCCAGATGATTCTATGTAACGCCCTTGAGAGCCTGGGGTATCAAACCATGACAGCGGACAATGGGAAACAGGCCCTTGAAATTATTTTGGAGAAAAAACCAGACCTTGTGGTGACAGATTATCTCATGCCGGAAATGGATGGATTACAACTTATTCAGGCACTTAAAGCTGAGGGTGATACAAAAGATATACCGATTTTAATGTTAACCTCCATGGGTGAGTTAGACTCTGAGATTTCAGTTATGAAGGCCGGCGCAGATGATTTTCTGCCCAAACCCATTAATCGGCAGAGGTTTCTTATCCGAGTGGAAAATCTGGCAAAAAGAATTTCAAAAAAGTAAATTCGTCCTCCAGGTTCAGATTAATTTTATTCCATTTTTTATTACTTGGCAAAGGGATTACAGCGCTTCATTCCAATGGGTAAATATGACTCCATTTCCCGACTGTCAATCAAACTAAGGCAATTGCTTTAAAAGTTCCTGCAGTTCATCAGCCTTAGATAGTAAAACCGCCACATCCTCGTCATCAATGTCTCCACTATTCTTTTTTATTTTATTTTTAAAGGAATCTATGTCCTTGTCTGATTTCTCAATTTTATCTTTACTATACTGCTTATCAGCACTTTTTAATTTATTTATCAGCTCTTTTTCAACTTTTTTCGGCAGACCAAGTGCATAAACCATATCGAATAATTCCTCAAAGGCCTCTGCCGGCAAGACTTTAGTATCCTTATCCGGCTCAGTTGGCTGCTGGGAAGCGTCTGAAGAGCCGGCATAATGGACAGAACAGGCGACCTTTGGATAGTCAGGGTCTTCCAGGTCTATAACCAGCCAGACATAAATACCACTGCTGGGGCACTGATAGGCATTATTGGGGTTTAACGATGATGACTGGTTCTCGACAAACCTGGCAACCTCATCGGTTTCAATATTTCTCCGATTGGTAAGACAACTGACTTTACGTGCTCGTTCACTATATACAGCCATATTGGGGACTGCTATAGAGGCCAGCACCCCGATGATTGCGATGACCAGCATCACCTCAATTAAAGTGAACCCCCTGGTATCGATTATAGTTGATTTTATCATTCGATAATCTCCGGTACAGGTTTTTTTTTGCTGACGCGAATATCTTTAAACCCGTACAACTCCGGATTAGGACTGCGGACAATGATGTCCATTTTTGTTTGAATGACCATAAAGGGGTTTTTGCTGGCAGGGCAGACCAGAGTGTCATCCGGTAGCTTTTCTTCCTGGATGAGCCGGGATATCTGCCAGAGGTTCCGGATACACTGATCTGTCACTGCATCCGTATTATAGGGGCCATGTCTTAAGGGCTTTACATCCTTATTGGCAGCGGAAATCAACATTGGAACCTGATATAAAATAATGCCTATGCACACTATCAAAACTATCCATTGACCGATAATCCGCCTTGTTTTTTGTTTATTTTTTTTTTGTTCTTCAGATTCCTTTTCCTGCTGCCGGAGGATTTCCTCTTCGTTAAAATCTTCCAGGGCCTGTAAGGCCTGCGTTTTAAAATGAGGCTCTGCCCGGGAGCTTTCAGAGTTCATCAGTTTTCTCCTGCTATTTGGGGTTGATACCTGTTTTGTTCTTCTAAAAAGTATTTATTCATTATGGGTTCAATGATCAGCTACAAGATGCCGTGTACTGAAACACACACGCTGACGACAAGTACTTTGCCTTGGCACCAATATATCGCTTATATCAAAATATTGAGATATTCGCAAATTTAAGGCCTTGAGCTTTCCTTCTCGGTTTTTTGTACCCTTTCAAGGGGTATTTTGCTTACCGTCAAATACAATGGATCTTTATCTTTTAAGTTTTAATGATATCGAACCAAATAAAAAACATAGACTTAGTTTTCTGCATCAACAATTTTATACCCGTATAGATATTTCAAAAAATCTACTTTAGTGAAAAGATAATTAATTCAGGAAGAATCTGCCAAAATGTTCTTTTCTGGAGAAAAAATTGACAGATACCCATTCTGAAATTGTGTGGACTATGTCTATA